>Ga0209159_1000128_pt1 | contig 72856 bp, 81 predicted proteins | sample GraSoiAngelo_144_FD_185901 | JGI IMG/M metagenome (GOLD analysis project Ga0209159, IMG submission 185901) | Grasslands soil microbial communities from the Angelo Coastal Reserve, California, USA - 14_1009_02_40cm (SPAdes) (version 2) | ecosystem: Environmental > Terrestrial > Soil > Grasslands ...
TCGAGACCGATCGCGTACCGGAGCGCCGCCTCGGCTTCCCGGTAGCGCTTGAGGTTGTAGAGGGCCATGCCAAGGCTGTTGTGCGCCAACTCAGGCACGGTCAACGTGGGCAGCGCGATCGCCGTGTGGTAGCTCTTGACGGCGTCCTCCCAGCGCCGGTTCTCGGCCAGCGCCACACCCAGATGGAAGTGCCCGTCGGCGGATCGTGGGTCGAGCTCGAGCGCCTTCCGCAGCTCGGCGATCGCTTGATCGATTTGTCCGAGATCCAGGAGCAGGAGCCCCAGGCTGTCACGATAGCGCGGCTCCACAGGATTGATGGCGACCGCTTCGCGGAACGCAACGAGCGCCTGTACCGGCTGCTTGTCGTTGCGATAGGAGAGCCCGCGCTCGTACGCGGCCTGCGCACGGAACTTCTCCACCTGGGCATTTGACGTCGCGCACCCGAACGTCATCGCGACTGCGACGAGCAGACGGAGCCAAGATCCGCGTCTTCTTGACACCTTCGTCCCTCCACATGTAGCCTTCACGATGTGCCCACGTACGAATACGAGTGCAACAAGTGTCGCCGGGTCTTCGAGATCCGCCAGCGGATTTCGGATCCTCCGCTCGAGACCTGCGAGGCCTGCGGCGGTAAGGTCCGTCGTCTGATCTCCTCGGCACCGTTCATTCTGAAGGGCGGCGGCTGGTACGTCACCGACTATCCCTCCGAGGCGAGGAAGAAGGCCCTCGAGTCGGAGAAGCCGGCGGCGAGCGCCGAGAAGAAGAGCGATGCGGCCTCGACGACGGCCTCTACGACCGCCCCCGCGCCGGCGTCCGGCTCGACGCCGTCGCCCGACTCGAAGAAGTCGGACTGACGATCACGCGCGTCCCGCGGCGCGCCCGTAGCGTGGCCGCCGCGCTGCCTTCGCGGACCGCGATCTCGAGACGTCCGCTCGAACCCACGAGGCCGCCGAGGCCGCCCGGCGCCAGGTCACCGTACGTGCCGACGAGCGGGATCGCGCGCTTTGCGACGCGAACGACCGCGCCCTCCCCGATCGCGTCCGCCGCGATCGACGTGACGAGATTGCCGAAGCGATCGACGTGGATGACGGTGCCCTCGATCGCGCCTCCGCGCGCGCGGGCGGCCGCCCACGGGAGGCGCACGGGGTCGGTCACGACGGGACCGAGCCGTGCAACGTCCACGCCGATCGCGACGTGGGCCGCGGCGGGCGCGAACACGTCGCGACCGTGGAACGTGCGGCTGACGGCGGGCAGCCGGTATTCGGCTGCGGCCAGCTCGAACGCGCGCCAACCCGTCCCGGACAGGAACGGCGTGAACACGCCGTTGTCGGGACCGACAAAGACCTGATCGCCCGCGGCGATGGCGATCCCGCGACGCGCGGTCCCGACGCCGGGGTCGATCACGGCGAGGTGCACCGTGCCCCGCGGGAAGAACGGCGCCGCCGCTTCGAGCGCGAGCGCGCCCTCGACGACGTCGTGCCGCGCGACCTCGTGGGTGACGTCGACGAGTTGCACCGCCCGCCCGGCCGTGCGTGCGATCCCGAGGATCGCCCCCTTCATCTCCGCGACCCACGGGTCGCGGACGCCGAAATCCGTCGTCAGCGTGACGATGGCGTCCAATCCGTCCGATCGCCGTCCATCAGCGGTCCCGGTCCACGACGAAATCCGCCACGAGCGCGAGCGTCTCGCGCTCCTCCGACGATGGAAACCCCTCGAGGTCGGCCTTCGCGGCCTGCGCGTAGGCGTGTGCGCGCGCGCGCGCGTACTCGACACCCTCGTGCTCGACGACCAGCCGGCGGATCTCCTCGATCTCCGCCGGGACCAGGCCCGGACGCCGGAGGAGCGCGCGGACACGCTCCGCCTCCGGCAGCGCGAGCCGCTCGAGCATCACGATCAGCGGAAGCGTCCGCTTGCCCTCGCGCAGGTCCGCGCCGATGGCCTTCCCGAGGCGGTCTTGGTCCGCCACGAAGTCGAGCGCGTCGTCCGAGATCTGGAACGCGACTCCGATGTCGAGGCCGTAGCGGGTGAGCGCCTCGACCTGGCCGGACGGGAGACCGCCGAGTAGCGCGCCAATCCGGCAGCACGCGGACATGAACGAGGCCGTCTTCTGCGTGATGATGCGGAGGTAATCGGCCTCCGACGTGAAGCCGCTCCGCTTGCGCTCGAGCTGGACGACCTCGGCTTCCGTCATGGACACCGTGGACCGCGCGAGCGTCTCCATCACCGCCCGGTCGTTATCGCGCACGAGCATTGCGAACGACTTCGCGTAGAGGTGGTCGCCGACCAGGAGCGAGGCGTCGTCGCCCCACTGCGCGTTCGCCGACGGCCGTCCGCGCCGAAGCGGCGCCTGGTCCACGACGTCGTCGTGGATGAGGGTCGCGGTGTGGAGCAACTCGACCACGCACGCGAGCCGCACGCCCCGCGGACCGCGATAGCCGGCCAGGCGCGCGGCGAGCAGCAGGAGGATCGGGCGCAGCCGCTTGCCGCCGGCGCGCGCGATGTACCCGCCCATCTCCTGGACGAGCGGGACCGGCGAGTACAGCTCCCGGTGAATCTCCACCTCGACCGCCTCGAGGTCCTCGCCGACCAGACCGGCGACGCGTTCCTTCAGAACCTGCTCGAGTGTCGGGGTGGGCACGCGGCGACGCTACTTCGGGACAACGCGATCCTTGATCTGGATCTGCGTGCCCGACGCCACCGTCTCAACATTGGCGACGGAGAATCGCTCCCTGACTTCGGTGACGCGGGCGACGCCGATCTCCTCGTCGAGTTCGCCGAGGACCTCGCCCGTCACGGGGTGGACGATCGGGATCTTGTCGCGCCGGAGGCTCACGATGGTCCCCGGCCGGACGCCGTCGGCGGCTGTGAGGTCGATCACGATTCGCGTCGTGTCCGCGTAGACGACCATGCCGCGCCCGGGTATCTCGGGCACGCCAGCGGCGCCGTCGCGCGCTGCCGCAGGCGGCGACACCACAACGGTGGGGGCAGGCGCCGCTCTCGCGGCGCGTGGCGGCTCCGGCAACGGCGCCTGCGAGGGCGCCGGCGCGGGCGTCTGCGTCGGCACGCCCTGACGCGCGCTGATCTTGCCACCCCCCGGCGGGGGGCCGTACTTGGCGACGATCTCGGGAGGCGCGATGATCGCGTTCTTGTTGATGAGCCCCGTGAACGTGAAGGGGATCTTGTCCTCCTCGACCCAGACGTACTCGGGCTCGCTCGGGACATCGCCGAAGCGCGGGTTCTTGATCAAGAGCCAGCGCGTCTCGGCGGACTTGATCGCGACGGACGGATCGCCGGGGGAGGGCACGCCGAGCACCTGGCGCACACCGGCGCAGCCAGGAAGCGCCAGGAGCAGCGCGAGCGACAGCGTGAGGCGAGGTTTCATACCCGGGCCCATGACGGCCCATAAGATAGCACAGACGCGTCAGTCCTCGACGGGCGGCTCCCACGGGAAGCGCTGCTCCTCGGCCGCCGCCGGGGGCACCAGCGGCTGGCGGCGCGAGAAGAGGGCAGTCCCGGTCACCGCGGAGATCCACGTCGTGTCGAGATAGGTGACGCCGCGGCGCTGGAGCACGACGGGCACCAGCCAGCCGGTGACTTCCAGCGTCCTCGCCAGCCGCATCGCGCGATTCGGCAGACCGAGCACCTCCTCGACGTGCGCCGCGCCGGGCGCGAAGATCTCGCCAACGGTCAGCGGATCGGCCACCTGGAACCGCTTCGAGCGCTCGAGGGCGGTCGCGAGCAGGTAGGGCACGCGACGCAGATCCGCCTTCGACTGCGTGAGGTCGAGCACGGGCGTGATCGCGATCCTGATGCGCCCCCGCGTGATGCGGACGCCGTCGTCCGCCTGCGGGCGCGGCTTCCCCTCGAGGGGCACGTACACGGCTTCGGAGAACCGCGCCTGAACGCGCCGGATCTGCGCCCAGCCGAGAGCCTCCTCGTAACGCCCGAGCGGCTTGCCGGTCACCGGGTGGTGGAACTCCTCGCCCCGGCGGAAGATCGTCAGCTCCTGGCCCGTCTGCGCGCCGCGACTCTCCCCGAGGTCGAGGTAGAGCGCGTCGCCCTCGACACCCACGACGAGCCCCTCGACCGGCTGGAACGCGCGCACGAAATCCTCGGCCACCAGCACGAAGGTCGCGCCCACGCGGTCGGCGAGTCCGGCATGCGCCGGTGGACCGCCCACGAGGAGCCCGAGCGCCGGGAGCACGGCGAGGGCCCGCGTGAGACGGCGGGTCAAAACGTCACCGACGGCTGGTGGACCCCGAAAACGCCGCGGAGTCGGTCGCAGACCTCGCCGAGCGTGACGTGCGCCTCGACCGCTTGCACGATGCGCGCGACCAGATTCTGCTCCCCACGCGCGGCGGCCTCGAGCGAGTCGAGCGCGCGCAGGGCCCCGTCGCGATCGCGCTTCGCCCGAAAGCGCTCGAGTTTCTCGGCGACGGCATGGCCGACGGCAGGGTCGACCTGGAAGAGGTTGGCGGGCGGCGGCTCGTCCGTGACGTACTCGTTGACGCCCACGACGATGCGGGCCTTGTCCTCGACTTCGCGCTGGTACCGGTACGCCGCGTCCTGGATCTCGTGTTGCATGAACGGAATGGCGAGCACCGCCCCTCCCAGCTCGTCGATCTTGCGGATGTAGGCGCGGGCGGCCTCTTCGATCTCGTCGGTCAGTCGCTCGATCACAAACGCGCCCCCGAGAGGATCGACGACGTCCGCCACTCCCGACTCGTGGGCGAGGATCTGCTGGGTCCGGAGCGCAATGCGCACGGCGCGCTCCGTCGGGAGCGCGAGCGCCTCGTCCATCGAGTTCGTGTGGAGCGACTGGCAGCCGCCCAGCACCGCCGCGAGCGCCTGCACCGCCACCCGGACGATGTTGTTCTCGGGCTGCTGCGCCGTCAGCATGCTCCCCGCGGTCTGCGCGTGGAAGCGTAGGGCCAGCGACCGCGGATCGCGCGCGCCGAACGTGTCCCGCATGATCCGGGCCCAGAGCCGCCGCGCCGCCCGGAACTTCGCGACTTCTTCGACGAGGTTGTTGTGGGCGTTGAAGAAGAACGAGAGCTGCGGCGCGAACTCGTCGACCGCGAGGCCGGCGTCGAGCGCCGCGCGGACGTAGGCCATACCGTTGGCGAGCGTGAACGCGACCTCTTGGACCGCGGTGGAGCCCGCCTCGCGCATGTGATACCCCGAGATCGAGATCGTGTTCCAGCGCGGCACGTGGTCCCGGCAGTAGGCGAAGGTGTCGGTGACCAGCCGCATCGAGGGGGGCGGGGGGAAGATGTAGGTCCCGCGCGCGATGTACTCCTTGAGGATGTCGTTCTGCACGGTCCCGGTCAGGGCCGTCGCGGCGATCCCACGCCGCTTCGCCGTGGCCACGTAGAGGGCGAGCAGGACGGACGCCGTGGCGTTGATCGTCATCGACGTGGACACGCGGTCGAGCGGGATCCCCTCGAAGAGGTCTTCCATGTCCTCGATCGAGGCGATCGAGACCCCCACCTTGCCGACTTCGCCGCGCGCCATCGGCGCGTCCGGGTCATAGCCCATCTGCGTCGGCAGATCGAAGGCGACCGACAGCCCCGTCTGGCCCTGCTCGAGCAGGAAGCGGTAGCGCTTGTTCGTCTCGGCGGCCGAGCCGAAACCGGCGTACTGCCGCATGGTCCAGTGCCGCGTCCGGTACATCTCGCGGTGGACCCCGCGCGTGAACGGAAACGCGCCGGGCTCGCCGAGGTCGTCCCGCCACCGGTCGCTTCGCACGTCGTCCGGACCGTACACGGGCTTGAGCGGCGTGGACCAAGAGGTCTCGGGGTCTTCTCGCCCGGCCGTCATAGGGGGAGGTTCCCGTGCTTTCGCGGCGGGTTGGCATCGCGCTTGGTCCGGACGATCTCCAGGGCGGCGATGAGGCGCGCGCGCGTGTCCTTGGGCTCGATGACCTCGTCGATGTAGCCGCGCTCGGCGGCCACGTACGGGTTCGCGAACTTCTCGCGGTACTCCCGCGTCCTCTCCTCTTTGAACGCCGCGGCGTCCTTCGCCCGCTCCGTCTCGCGCCGGTAGAGGATGTTCACGGCGCCGTCCGGTCCCATCACCGCGATCTCGGCCGTCGGGTAGGCGAAGTTCACGTCGCCGCGGATGTGCTTCGAGGACATGACGCAGTAGGCGCCGCCGTACGCCTTGCGCGTGATCACGGTCAGCTTGGGCACCGTCGCCTCGCAGAAGGCGTAGAGGAGCTTCGCGCCGTGTTTGATGATGCCGCCGAACTCCTGTGCGGTCCCCGGCAGGAAGCCCGGGACGTCCTCGAACGTCACGAGCGGGAGATTGAAGCAGTCGCAGAACCGCACGAAGCGCGCCGCCTTCAGCGACGCGTTGATATCGAGACACCCGGCCAGGTGGGCGGGCTGGTTCGCCACGATCCCGACGGGCCGGCCGCCGAGCCGCCCGAAGCCGACGATGATGTTCGGCGCGAAGGCCGCCTGGACCTCGAAGAAATAGCGATCGTCCAGCACCGTCCGGATGATCTCGGACATGTCGTACGACTTGTTCGGCTGGTCGGGCACGATCGTCTGTAGCGACTCGTCGCGGCGGTCGACGGGATCCTGCGTGGGACGGAGGGGCGGGTCCTCGAGATTGTTCTGCGGCAGGAAGGTCAGCAGCTCGCGGATCAGCGCCAGGCACTCCTCCTCGCTGTCGGCGGCGAAATGGGCGACGCCCGAGGTGGTGGTGTGCGTGGTGGCGCCGCCCAGCTCCTCGGCGGACACGGCCTCGTGCGTCACCGCCCGGATCACGTCCGGGCCCGTGACGAACATGTAGGACGTCGTCTTCACCATGAAGACGAAGTCCGTGATCGCCGGCGAGTACACGGCGCCGCCCGCGCACGGCCCCATGATCGCGGAGATCTGCGGCACGACGCCGGAGGCGAGCGTGTTGCGGAGGAAGATGTCGGCGTACCCCGCGAGCGAGACCACGCCCTCCTGGATCCTGGCACCCCCGGAGTCGTTCAGCCCGATGATCGGCACGCCCGTCTTCATCGCCAGGTCCATCACCTTGCAGATCTTGCGTGCGTACGCTTCCGAGAGGGACCCGCCGAAGACGGTGAAGTCCTGGGCAAAGACGAAGGCGGGGCGCCCGTGGATCCGGCCCGATCCAGTCACCACCCCGTCTCCGAGGATCTTCTGCTTTTGCATGTCGAAGTCCTGGGTCTGGTGCACGACGAACTTGTCGATCTCCGCGAAGGAACCTGGGTCGAGCAGGAGGTCGAGCCGCTCACGCGCGGTCTTCTTCCCGGCCTTGTGTTGCCGGCGGATCCGGTCCTCGCCGCCGGCGAGCTCGGCCTCCACGTGGCGCCGACGAAGCTCGTCGAACTTATCGTGCGCAGACATCAAGCTCCTAGTTTCATTGACTTTCGCCCCGTTTTCCACCAATAATTCAGACCCCATGCCTCTCTGGGCGCAAACGCTCCTGACCCTGGCCGCTCTGGTCCTGATGCTGGCGCTCGCCGCGGCCGTCTGGGCGCTCCGGCGGGTCGCGCAGCGCGCCGAGGGCGTGTTGACGATCGTCGAGGAGGAGCTGCGGCCGCTCGTGGGCCAGGCCCACGGGTTGACCGAAGACGTCCGCGCGCTCACGCGCGAGGCGGGTCGGGAGCTTGAGCGCATCGGCGCGGTGGCCGACAAGGTCGAGAGCGTCGCCGACGGGTTCGCGCGGTTCGTGGGAGTGCTCGGCGGCCTGACGCGCGCCGGGCAGCTCGTCGGTGTGGCGGCGGGGGTCAAGAAAGGCGTGGAGGCGTTCGTCCAGCGCCTGCGAAAGAATCAAGGAGATGACCATGAGTGACGACCGAGGCAACGCGGCGGGATACCTGGGCTGGTTCTTCTTCGGCACGGCGCTCGGCGCCGCGGCGGCCCTTCTGCTGACGCCCAAGACCGGCCAGGAGGCGCGCGAGCTCCTCACCCAGGGGAGCGGCGACGTGGCGAAGAAGGCGCAGGAGTTCGCGACCGAGGCGCAGGGGCGCGCCGGCGAGTGGCTCGACAAGAGCCGAGAGCTCTTCGAGGAGCAGACCCAACGCCTCCTGAACGCCTTCGAGGCCGGCAAGGACGCGATGCGCGAGGAAATCCGCAAGGGCTCGACGCCGCCACGTGCCTGAGCTCGAGCTGCCGAACCCCGAGGAGCTCGACGAGCGGCGCGAGAAGCATTTCAGCCGTCGCGTCGCCCTCACGACGGCGATCTACGCCGTGGTCCTGGCGATCGCGTCGCTCGGGGGAAACAACGCGATGAAGGAGATGCTCCTGGCGCAGCAGCAGGCCTCCGATCAGTGGGCCTTCTACCAGGCGAAGGTGATCCGCGAGCACCAGTACCGTGGCCTCAGGCTCCAGCTCGAGGCGCAGCTCGCCGACCCCCCGAGTGTCAAGGGCGCGGAGCGTGCGAAGATCGACGCGCTCGCCAAGCGGTTCGGCGAGGAGGAGAAGCGCTACAACACGGAAAAACGGGAGATCGAGGCGGAGGCGAAGAAGCTCGAGCGTGAGCGGGACCGTCACCGAAACCGCGACCCGTACTTCGACTTCGCCGAGGTCTTCTTGCAGATCGCCATCGTGACCGCGTCCGTCGCCATCCTGTCGACGTCACGACCGATGTTCGCGTTCTCGCTCGCCCTCGCCCTGGTCGGCGCGATCCTCACCGCGAACGGCTTCACCCAGCTCTTCGCGCTGCCCTTCTTGCACCACGGCGCCGCCCACTAAATCATCGGAGGGGGCCTCGACGGCCCCCTCCGAGCCACCCCCAGGACGGGTTGCGCGGGCGGAGCCCGCGCTCGACGGCGGCGACTCCCACGGACCCGAACCGAGAGGTTGAGCGCTGACCACGATTGTCGTATCGTGGCAACAGCCATGAACGCGCCGCCTCTTGCGCTGTGGCGGATGCCACGCGAGCGATATGACCGCCTCATCGAGGCGGGCATCTTCGGCCCGGAAGACCGGGTCGAGCTGCTCGACGGCTTCCTCGTCGCCCGAGAGCCGCAAGGCGCGCGCCACGCCACGGTCGTCGCGCTCGTGCGCGCCGTGCTCGAGAAAGCGTTCGGCCGCTCCTACCACGTGCGGGAGGAGAAGCCGATCGCGCTCGACGAGCAATCGGAGCCCGAGCCCGACATCGTCGTCGTGCCGGGCCGGCCGCGAGACTACCTGGACGCCCACCCCTCTCGGCCCGTGCTGGTCGTCGAGGTCGCCGAGTCGTCGCTCGCGCTGGACCGACTGCGGAAGGGCGGCCTGTACGCGCGGGCGGGAATCACCGACTACTGGATCCTCAACCTGCTCGACGAGGTGCTCGAGGTCTACCGGGAGCCCGTGTGCGCCCCGTCGGGGCACGGCGAATGGAAGTACGTCTCGGTTCATCTATTGCGGCGCAACGCGGTCGTCACGCCGCTCGCCGCTCCAAGGGCCCGCATCCGCGTCGCCTCTCTGCTTCCCTGAGGTCAGAGGGCCTGGCGCGGGATCACGCTGATCCCGCCGTTCTCCTCGAGCACGGCCACCCGCACGTGCTGGGCGTCGGCGATCCCGCTCCGGCGGAGGGCGGCGTGGAGGTCCTCGAGCGTGATCCGCTCTTTCCTGAGGTTCGGGTACAGGATCCGGCCGTTGTGAATCAGGAGCGTCGGCGTCGCCTCGAGGAGCCGGCGCAGCCGCTTCGAGCGGAACGTCAGCTCGACGACGGCGTAGTTGAGGCCGAGGATCACCCCCGCACCGAGGAGCCCGCCCCCGAGGGAGTTGTCGGGTCCGATCACCGCGTTCTGGACCACGTTCGAGATGATCAGCAGCACCACGAGGTCGAACGGGGTGAGCTGGCCCACCTGACGCTTGCCGGTGAACCGGAACGCCAGGAGCATGAACAGGTAGACGACCACCGACCGCAGCACCTTCTCCCAGATTCCGATCTCGGGAACGAGCAGGCTCGTCATGCTCACCCCCCCGGCCGGCCCGTGCCGGTCGCGTCGCGAATCAGAGGTGGATCGCCTGGCCGAGGGCGCCGAGCGTCGCCTCGAGCGCGGCTTCGGACAGGGTCGGGTGGGCGTGGATCGTGTGGATGATCTCCTCCAGCGTCGCCTCGACCGTCCGCCCCACGGCGAACTCGTGGATGATCTCCGTCGCCTCCGGGCCGACGATGTGGACGCCCAGGATCTCGCCCGTCGCCTTGTCGGCGACCACCTTCACGAAGCCCTCCGTATCGCCGAGGGCGACGGCCTTGCCGCTCGCCGTGAACGGGAACTTCCCGACGCTCACCTCACGGCCGTTCTCCCGCGCGCGCTCTTCCGTCAGGCCGAGCGACGCGATCTGCGGGCGGCAGTAGGTGCACGCGGGCACGTTCCCGTAATCGAGGGGGCGGGGCTCACGCCCCGCGATCGCCTCGGCGGCCACCACGCCCTCCGCCATCGCCTTGTGCGCGAGCAGCGGCGGCCCGACCATGTCGCCGATCGCGTAGACTCCCGGCACCGACGTCTCCATCCGCGGCGAGACCGTCACGAAGCCACGGCCGAGACGAACGCCGAGCGGTTCCAGCCCGAGGCCGGCGACCTTCGCGCTGCGGCCGACGGCCATCAGCACCTGCTCGGCCTCCAGCCTCCCGGCATCGGTCTCGACGGCCACGCCCGCGCCCCCGGGCTTCACGGCGGCCACCTTCACGCCGGTCTTCATCTCGATGGACCGGCGCCGGAACGCCCGCGCGAGCTCTTTCGAGACCTCCTCGTCCTCGAGGGGGACCAGACGGGGGAGCGCCTCGAGGATCGTCACCTGGACGCCGTAAGACGCATAAACGTCGGCGAACTCGACGCCGACCGCGCCCGCGCCGATCACGATGATAGACTTGGGCGACTCCTCGTTGCGCACGGCGCCGTTCGAGGAGATCACCGTCTTCTCGTCGATGGGGACGCCGGGCAGCGACTTCGGCTCGGAGCCGGTCGCGAGGATCACCGCCCTCGCCTGGATCGTCTCGGTCCCGCCCGACCCCGCCACGTCCACGGTGTCGCGCCCCTTGAGGACGCCACGACCCGAGACGAGGGTGATCTTGTTCTTCCTGAACAGGAACTCGACGCCCTTCGACATGCGATCGGCGACGCGGCGGCTCCGCTGGATCGCCTCGGCGTAGCTCGCCTCGAAGCCCGTGAGACGGATACCGAACTCCGCGGCCCGCCCGAAGAGGTTGACCACCTCGGCGTTGCGCAGGAGCGCCTTGGTCGGGATGCACCCCCAGTTCAGGCAGACGCCGCCGGGCCGATCGTCTTCGACGGCCGCCACCGACAGACCGAGCTGGGCGCAACGGATCGCGGCGACGTAGCCTCCGGGCCCGGTGCCGACGACGACGACGTCGACTTTCACAGGCTCGCCTCGCACGCTCGTGCCTGCGGCACGTCCGCCGTGCTGCGGCTTCGCACTGCCATCACAGGCTCGCCTCGCACGCTCGTGCCTGCGGCACGTCCGCCGTGCTGCGGCTTCGCACTGCCATCACAGGCTCGCCTCGCACGCTCGTGCCTGCGGCACGTCCGCCGTGCTCCGGCTTCGCACTGCCATCACAGGCTCGCCTCGCACGCTCGTGCCTGTGGCACGTCCGCCGTGCTGCGGCTTCGCACTGCCACCTGGGACGCCATCGTGCTACACCAGGAGCCGGAGCGGCTCTTCGAGGAGACGCTTGACGTCTTGGAGGAACCGCGCCCCCATCGCCCCGTCCATCACCCGGTGGTCGCAGGAGAGCGTCAGCGCCATCCTCCGCCCGACGCCGAGCCCGGCGTCGTCGACGACCGGCATACGCCGCACCGACCCGACGGCGAGGATCGCACCCTCGGGCGGATTGATGATCGCCGAGAACTCGGCGACGTCGTACATCCCGAGGTTCGAGATCGAGAACGTGGCGCCCGAGAGCTCCGGGGCGCGTAGCTTCCGCACCCGGGCGCGCTCGGCGAGATCGCGCGCGTCGACGGCGATCTGGGCGAGCGACTTCGCCTGGCAGTCTCGGAGCACGGGCGTGATGAGTCCGTCGTCGAGCGCGACCGCGATGCCGATGTGCGCGCGGTGCCAGACGCGGATCGACTCGCCCTGAAAGGAGGCGTTCACACCGGGGTGTCGGAGGAGCGCCAGGGCGCACGCGCGCACGACGAGGTCGTTCACCGAGATCTTCGGCTGGCCCTCGAGCGCGTTCAGCTCCTCGCGGAGCTCCCACGCGCGATCCATCGCGACCTCGCTCGTGACGTAGAAGTGCGGGACGGGCGCTTTCGAGAGCGGCATGCGCTTGGCGATCGTCGCCCGGATCTGGGAGAGCGGCCGGTCTTCGTATTCGACGCCGGGGACGGTCGCGGCGGCAGCTGGCGCGGCCGTCACGGCGGCGGGCGCGGCCGCGGCCGTCACGGTGGCCGCCTCGACGTCGCGCCGGATGATGCGACCACCGGGTCCGGTGCCCCGGATCAGCCGGAGATCGACACCCGACTGAGCCGCGATCTTCTTCGCTAGCGGCGACGCCTTGACCCGCCCGGCCGATGCCGGCGCCGCGAGGCTGACCGCGGGCGTTGCCGGAGCCGGTGCCGACACCACGGCGGGTCTTGGCGGCGCTGGTGCAGGCGTGGCGGCGGGCGCCGGGGGGGCTTCCGGGCGAGTGTCTTTCCGAGCAGAGGAAGCCCCCCCGGCCCCCGGCGCAGCCGCCGGTGCGGGCGCGGCAGCGAGCACCGCCGCGATGTCCTCGGTCGGCTCCGCGATGACCCCGATCAGCGTCCCCACGGGCGCCTTCTCGCCGGCGGGTACCAGGATCTTGCGCAGCACGCCGGCGCCGAACGCCTCCATCTCGACGTCGGCCTTGTCGGTCTCGATCTCCGCGAGGATGTCACCGCCCTGGACCCGGTCGCCCTCCTTCTTGAGCCACTTGATGATCTTCCCCGTCTCCATCGCGTCGGACAGTTTCGGCATGACGACCTTCGTGACGGCCATCGTCAGCTCCCGTTCGCGTTGCAGACGCGGCGGATCGCGGCTGCGATTTTGTCCTTCGTGGGCGTCTTGAGCTTCTCGAGGTTCCGCGCGTACGGCATCGGGGCGTTGGCGCCGGTCACCCGTTCGACGGGCGCGTCGAGGTCGTCGAAGGCGTGCTCGGTGACGAAGGCCGAGATTTCCGAGCCCATGCCGGCGAACCCCGCCCCCGCCTCCACGACGACGACGCGGTGGGTCTTGCGCACCGACCCGATGATCGTCTCGACGTCCATCGGCCGGAGCGTCCGCGGATCCACCAGCTCGACGGAGATCCCTTCCTTGGCGAGCTCGTCGGCCACCTCGATCGCCCGGTACATCATGCCCATGTAGGCGATCACGGTGACATCGGTGCCCTCGCGGCGGACGACCGCCCGGCCGAGCGGGATGACGAAGTCGGGGTCCTCCGGCACCTCGCCCTTCACGGGGTAGAGCGTCTCGGCCTCGATGAAGATCACGGGGTTGGGGTCCCGGATCGCCGACTTCAGGAGCCCCTTCGCGTCCATCGGCGTCGTCGGCCTGACGACCTTGAGTCCTGGCACGTGGTAGAAGTACGTCTCCATCGACTGCGAGTGCTGGGCCGCGAGCTGCGCCGCCGGGCCGCCCGGCCCGCGGATGACGATCGGCACGTTGAACTGGCCGCCGGACATGTAGTACATCTTCGCGGCCGAGTTCACGATCTGGTCGAGGGCGAGGAGCGCGAAGTTGAACGTCATCATCTCGACGACGGGCCGCAGCCCGAGCATCGCCGCCCCGATGCCGATGCCGGTGAACCCCGATTCGGCGATCGGGGTGTCGACGACCCTCCGAGGCCCGAACTCCTTGAGGAGCCCCTGCGTCACCTTGTAGGCGCCCTCGTAGAGCCCGACCTCCTCGCCCATCACGAACACGCGCGGATCGCGGCGCATCTCCTCGCGGAGGGCCAGGTTCAGAGCCTCGCGATACGTCATCACCGCCATCTCAGTCCTCCTTGTAGATGTCGGTGAACAGCCACTCGTCCGGCGGTTCCGGGGAGGCGTCGGCGAACGCGACGGCCTCGTCGATCCGGTCGTTGACGTCCTTCTCGATCGCCCGCACGTCGGCCTCCGTGACGACCCCGGCCCGGAGCGCGCGCTCGCGGAACATCACGATCGGGTCGCGCTGTTTCTCGCGCTCGACTTCCTCCTTCGTCCGGTACACCGCGCCCGCCGGGTCGCGCATCGAGTGGCCGCGGTACCGGTAGGTGTCCGCCTCGATCAGGGACGGCGTCTTGTCCTGGCGCGTCCGGGCCACGGCGCGACCGACGACCTCGCGCACCGCGAGGACGTCCATACCGTCGACCTTCTCGGACGGGATCCCATAGGTCTGACCGAACTTCCAGATCTCGGTCTGTGCGAGGGCGCGGTCGGTGGAGGTACCCATCGCGTAGCGGTTGTTCTCGCAGAGGTAGATCACGGGGAGCTTCCAGAGCGCCGCGAGGTTCAGTGACTCGTGGAACTCCCCCTGAGGGACGGCGCCGTCGCCGAAGTAGCAGACGATAACCGCATCGCGCCCCTCGTACTTGATCGCGAACGCCGCGCCCGCGGCGAGCGGCAGGTGCGCGCCCACGATCGCGTGGCCGCCGAGGAAGTTCACGCTCCGGTCGAACAGGTGCATCGAGCCGCCCTTGCCCTTCGAGAGCCCATCGCGGCGGCCGAAGAGCTCGGCCATCACCCGCCTCGGGTCGGCGCCCTTGGCCAGACAGTGCCCGTGCTCCCGGTAGGCGGAGATCGCGCAGTCATCCGGGCGGAGGACCGAGGTGGCGCCGACCGCAACGGCCTCCTCCCCGATGTAGAGGTGGAGGAACCCGCCGACCTTCCCGAGGGTGTAGGCCTCCGCCGCCTTCTCCTCGAAGCGGCGGATCAGGAGCATGTCGTGCAGGAGCTTCCGCGCCAGCTCGGCGTCCACGCCGAGGACCGCAGACCCTCTCCGCTCCGGCATCGTCTTCGCCATGCCTCCCTCCTGCTACCAGCGCATCAGGCTGAGGTCGTCCACCGACAGCCGTCGGCGGAGACGGAAGATCGTGACGATGATCGCGAGCCCCACGGCCACCTCCGCGGCGGCGACGGCCATGACGAAGAACACGACCGCCTGGCCGTCGGGGTTGCCGACGCGCCGGCCGAAGGCCACGAGCGCGAGGTTCGCGGCGTTCAGCATGAGCTCGATCGACATGAACATCACGAGCGGGTTACGCCGGATCACGACCCCGATCACCCCGATCGTGAAGAGAACCGCCGACAGCCCGACGTAGTACGACTCGGGCACCATCATAATAGGCTCGCCTCGCGCTTCGCGCTGCGGCTTCGCACTCCCATCACAGGCTCGCCTCGGGCGTCGGACGCCCTGCGGCTTCGCACTCCCATCCTTACACCCTCCGTCGCGCCAGGAGGAGCACCCCGACCATCGCGGCGAGCAGCAGCACCGAGGTCAGCTCGAAGGGGAACAGATACCGCGTGAACAGGAGACCGGCGATCGCCTCGACGCCACCGCCGGCGGGCGAGACGTCCGCCCCGCCCCCACCACGATCCCGGCCCACTACGAAGATCAGTTGGACGAAGAGGAGCGCGCCCGCGGGGAGCGCCAGGAGCCGCCAGGGGCGCCGCGGGTCGGGGCCCGTCTCCTCCTTGCCGGGAATGAGGACCATGATCGCGAAGACGAAGAGGACCATGATCGCGCCGGCATAGACGATCACCTGCGCCCAGGCCAGGAACTCGGCGCCGAGGGTCTGGTAGAGCACGGCGATCGAGCCGAGGTTCACGATGAGGAAGAGCGCCCCGTGGATCGCGTTCCGCCTGAGGACGAGCCCCAGCGCGGAGACGACGGCCATCGCCGCGACGACGAAGAACGCCGCGTACGCCATCATGGCCTCCGGTCCGCTGAGATCGGGACCGGTGACGTCGGACGGCCGCCGGGGCCGGCAGGCTCGAGCGCCAACAGCACCTCCTTCGTGTAGATCATCCCGTCCCGGCTGTAGGAGGAGAACTCTAAAATGCCTGTGTCCATCCGGATCGCGTCTTCCGGACACGCCTCCACGCAGTAGCCGCAGAAGACGCACTTGCCCAGGTCGATGTCGAAGCGCGCGGGAACCTTCTCGATCTCCGGGTTCGGGTGCTCGTCCGCGACGATGTAGATGCAGCGCGCCGGGCACACGGTCTCGCACATCATGCACGCCACGCAGCGCGGCGAGCCGTCCTCGCGCCTCACGAGTCGGTGAAGCGAGCGCAGGCGTGGCGCGTACGGCCGACGCTCCTCGGGATACTGGATCGTCACCGCGCCCCGCGCGTCGACCCGACCGAGCGCGTGCGCGATGTGGCGGCCCAGATTGCGGAAGAAGTGGGCGGCCGTGAGACCGAGCCCCGAGAGCACCTCCGCGAGATAGAAGCGCTGCAGGACCTTCACGCGGGGCCTCCCCAGAGTAGGAGCCCGATCCCCGTGAGGACGATGTTCAGGACCGACAGCGGGAAGAGCCCGAGCCAGCCCAGCCGCATCGCCTGGTCGTAGCGGAAGCGGGGCAGCGTCCAGCGGACAAGCATCATGAAGAAGATCGTCGCACAAACCTTGGAGACGAACGCGCCTACCTGGAGGAGGACGACGAGCAGGTGGGGCAGCGCGACCGCTCCACCCCACGGGAACCGGAAGCCCTCCGCGACGAGGTAGGGGACCTGCCAGCCGCCGAGGAAGAGCGAGGTCGTCATCCCCGCGATGACCACGGTCTCGAGGAAGTCGGCCATCGCGAACATCCCGAACTTCATCCCGCTGTACTCGATGAAGTAGCCGATGATCTCGGACTCGCCTTCCGGCGTGTCGAAGGGGATCCGCTTGGTGGCGGCGATGCCGGCCGTCAGGAAGAGGATGAACGCGAGCGGCTGGGTGACGATCCCCCAGGCCGGGAGCCACCCCCAGAAGAGGTGCCCCTGTACTCGCACGATGTCCTGCATGTTGAGCGAGCCCCCGATCATGACGATGCCCATGATCGAGGCGCCGATCGCGACCTCCGCGGAGATCATGAGGGCCGCCGCGCGCTGGCCACCCAGGAGCGCGAAGTTGTTCGCCGACGACCAGCCGGCCATCATCACGCCGTAGACGCCGAGCGAGAGCATCGCGAACACGTAGAGGATCCCGACGTTCAGCGTGACCGCCTGCAGCGGGATCTCACGCCCGGCCACGCGAAGCACGTCGCCGAAGGGGATCGACGCAAAGGCGACGAGCGCGCAGAAGACGGAGACGAACGGCGCCAGGCCGAACAGGAAGCGGTCGGCGCGCGCCGGGCGGAAGTCCTCCTTGGTGAGCATTTTGATCGCGTCGGCGAGGGGGTGGAACAGGCCCAACAGGCGGAACCCGAGGATCGACGCGCGGTTGGCCCCGATGCGGTCCTGCATGATCGCCGACTGTTTGCGCTCCACCCAGGTGAGGAGCCCGCCCAGGTTGAGGACGAAGAGCATGACGAAGGCGACGCGTCCGAAGGCGATCGAGAGGTCCCCGATCATGGGAGCTTGGCGCCTCCATCGCCGATCGATTGATAGGTGAGTCCCGCGAAGACAGGGACGGCGCCGGCCAGCTCGCGGAACCATCGCTCGGCCCGCGGCGCGCTGACCTCCACGCCGAGTGCCTGCAGCACGCGGCCCAGGATGTCCCATTCGGGGAGCGCCTGGCCCAGGGGCTCGACCGCCGCGCGGAAACGCTGCACCCGACCCTCAAAATTGGTGTACGTCCCCTCGCGCTCCACCCAGGTGGCGGCCGGCAGGACCCAGTGGGCGCGCTCGCTCGTGGCGTTGGCGTTGGTCCCGGTGAAGATCAGGAGCGGGACCGCCCGCAGGGCGGCGTCGGTCTCGGCCGCGTCCCAGGCGCACTGGAGGAGGTCGTGGCCGAAGACCCAGAGGCACTTCACCACTCGGGCGCGGGCGGCGGCGAGGATGGCCGCGCCGTCGCCGTCGAGCCCGAGCAGCTCGGCGCCGCGGGAGTTCGGGTTCTTGTCGCCGCGGATCAGCACGGTATCCTCGTCGCCCGGCTCGCGCGGCGGCACGCGGAAGGCGACGCGCCGGATCCCGCGCTGCTCGAGCACGCGCCGCAAGGCCCAGAGATCCTCGTTCGCCATCTTCGGCGAGGCGACGACGCCGATCTCGTCCGGGGCGAAGCGGCGGAGCGCGCCGGCGACCGCCCCGATCGCCTCCTCCCACGTGGCGTCGCTCACCGCGCCGTCCTCGCGGCGGCTCGGGGCCAGGAGCCGAGTCTTGTCGTCCACGAACGCGAACCCGTAGCGGCCGGCGTCGCAGATCCACCAGCGGTTGACGTCCGCGTTGAAGCGCGGCTTGAGGCGGGCCACGCGGCGCCCCTCGTTGTGGTGCGGGCGCCGGCGGTTCACGTGCACCTCGATGTTGCAGCCGCGCGCACACCCCGGGCAGATCGACGTCGCGCGCTCCAGATACCAGACGCGCACTGCGAAGCGGAAGTCGCGGTCGGTGAGGGCGCCCACCGGGCAGATGTCCACGACGTTGCCAGAGTACTTGTTGGCGAGCTCCGTCCCCGGGAAGAGCCCGATCTCCGAGTGATCGCCGCGATCGAAGATGCCGAGCTCCCCCGTGCGCGTGACCTCGTCGCAGAACCGCACACAGCGCGAGCAGAGGATGCACCGCTCCGCGTCCAGCATGACGTGCGGGCCGAGCGGCACGGCCTTCGGTTTGTGCACCTTCTCGTCCCGCATCCGCGGGTCGTAGAGGCCGTGCTGCATGTAGTAGATCTGGAGCCAGCACTCGCCCGCCTGGTCGCACACCGGACAGTCGAGCGGGTGGTTGATCAGGTGGAACTCCATGATCGACTTGCGCGTCTCCTTGACGCGGTCGGTCTCGGTCAGGACGACCATCCCGTCGACCGCCGGCGTGTTGCAGGCGATCGTGGGTCGTGGCGTCTTCTCGATGTCCACCATGCAGAGGCGGCACTGCCCGGCGATCGAGAGGCCGGGATGGTAACAGTAGTGCGGGATCTCGACGCCGATCTTCCGCGCCGCCTCGATCAGGTTCGTCCCGGGCGGAACCTCGACCGCGTGGCCGTTGATCGTCAGGTTAGGCATGCGGCTATCTGGGTATCAGGGCCTCGAACTCGGCCCTGAACTTTTCGATGTACGAGACATAGGGCCCCACGGCGCCGTCGTAGAACGCACAGATCGTCGTCCCGGCGCCCCGGCGCGCCACATCCAGGATCGTATCCAGGTCGTCCTTCCGCCCTCGCCCCTCGACGATCCGGCGGACCATCTTGTAGATCCAGCCGGTCGACTCGCGGCAGGGCGTACACTGGCCGCAGCTCTCGTGGGCGTAGAACCGCGCGACGACCATCAACGCCTCGGGGATCGACACCGTCTCGTCCATCACGATCACGCCCGCCGAGCCCGCCATCGTGCCGGCGTTGCGGAGCCCGTCCACGTCCATCGTGACGTCGATCTCATCGCCGCGGAGGATCGCCGCCGACGAGCCGCCGGGGACGACCGCCTTGAGTCGCCCGTTGCCCGTGACCCCGCCCGCCAGATCGTAGACGAGCTGGCGCAGCGTGATCGCCACCGAGGCTTCGTAGACCCCTGGTCGCGTCACGCGCCCGGAGACCGAGTACATCCGCGTGCCGCCCTGGGTCTTGGTGCCGAGCGCCGCGAACCACGCGGCGCCCCGGGCGATGATGTGCGGCACGTGGCAGATCGTCTCCACGTTGTTCACGATCGTCGGCGCGCCGAAGGCGCCCTTGATCGCCGGAAAAGGAGGCTTCAGCTTTGGCCAGCCCTTCTTCCCTTCCAGCGAAGAGATCAGTCCGGTTTCTTCACCACAGATGTAGGCACCCGCGCCGCGATGGACCACGACGTCGAACCCCTTGCCGAGATACCCGGCGTCGTACGCCTCGCTCACCGCGGTCGCGAAGCGTCGATACGGCTCGACGTATTCCCCGCGGACGTAGACGAAGCCGGTCGCCGAGCGGATCGCCCGCGCAGCGATGAGCATGCCTTCGATGACCGCGTGCGGGTCACGCTCGAGCAGGTAGCGGTCCTTGAACGTCCCGGGCTCGCCCTCGTCGGCGTTGATGACGAGGTAGACGGGTCCGCCGTGGCTCTTCGGGATGAACGACCACTTCGTCCCCGTCGGGAAGCCCGCGCCGCCGAGCCCGCGGAGGTTGGACTGCTTGACCTCCTCGGTGATCTCCGCGGGCGGGAGCGTCTGAGCCTTCTGCCAGGCGGTGTAGCCGCCGGTCTCGAGATACGCCTTGAGCGTGTGCGAGTCGGCGCGCGCGAAGTTGCGCGTGAGGATCTTCTCCGCCGTCACCGGAGACCCTCGAGGATCCGATCGACCTTCTCGGGCGTCAGGCCGAACTCGTAGCGGTCGTCGACTTGCATCATCGGCGCGTGCTCGCAGGCGCAGAGACACTCGACCGACTGCAGCGTCACCCGCCCATCGTCCGTGGTCTCGCCCACGTCGATGCCGAGCCGGCGCCGGAGGTGGGCCACGATCATGGGCGCGCCGGCCAGGTGGCAGGAGAGGTTGTGGCAGACGGCGACGATGTGGCGGCCCTTCGGCGCGCGGAAGAACAGCGTGTAGAACGTCACCACCTCGTGCACGTGGGCCGGCGTCAGGTCGAAGAGCGCGGCCACGTACGCCTCGACCTCGAGCGAGACGTAGCCGAACGTCTCCTGCGCCAGGTGGAGCACGGGCAGGAGCGCCGCCCGCCGGTCCGGATAGAGCCCCTGGAGCCGGTGGACTTCTGCCAGCTGCTCGACAGAGAACGCGACGGGTGTAGAGGCGCGCGTGGCTGCGTCCGTCCCATCCTGTCCCCTCATCGGTCCAGCTCGCCGCCGATCATGTTCACCGAGCCGAACGTCGGGATGAGGTCCGCGACCATCCCGCCCTCGATCATCCGGTGGAGCGCCGCCATCGGCGGCAGGCACGGCGGCCGGCAGCGAACCCGGTACGGCCGGTCGCTGCCGTCGGACACGACATAGAAGCCGAGCTCGCCGTTCGCCCCCTCGACCGCGACGTACGCCTCGCCCTGCGGCGGCCGGATGCCGAAGCCCTCCATGATCAGCATGAAGTGGTTCATCAACCCCTCGATCGACCCGTACGTCGTCTCCTTCGGCGGCAGGACGACCCGCTTGTCGGCCGCGTTGACCCGATCGTGGGCGGGCCGCTCCGAGCCCTGGAGGTTGGGCGAGAGCGTGATCGGCACGAGGAGCAGCCCCTCCGTCTTGCCCTGCTTGCCCCGGTCCACGTACGCTGCGGGGTCGATCGGGCGCCCCGCGAAGTCCACGTTGATGGGGCCACCCGGAATCATCGCGAGCGCCTGCTCCACGATCCGCATCGACTGCTCCATCTCGGCCATGCGGACCAGGTACCGGGCGTAGTTGTCGCCGGCCTTCTGCGTCGGAATCTCGAACGCGAGCCGGTCGTACACGTCGTAGGGCTGTGCCCGCCGCACGTCGTAAGGGACGCCGACCGCGCGGAGCAGCGGGCCCGTGATCGCGTACGCGATCGTCTCCTCGCGGCTGAGGGCGCCCACGCCGATCATGCGATCCATGAAGATGCGGTTGCCCGTCAGGAGGCGGTGGACCTCGTCGAGGACCTCACGCGTCTCCTTGAAGGCCTTGGCCGCCCGCTCGGCGAAGCCGTCGGGCAGGTCCGCCTTGACACCGCCGACGCGCCCGTACGAGATCGTGAGCCGCGCGCCCGTCACGTCCTCGACCAGCTCCCACAGGTACTCGCGCGCCTTGATCATGTAGAGGAAGACCGTGAACGCCCCGAGCTCCATCGCCGAGGCGCCGATGCACGTGAGGTGGTCGCAGACGCGCGAGATCTCCGCCATGATGACGCGGATGTACTTGCACCGCTCGCTGACGTCGATCCCCAGGAGCTTCTCCACCGCGGCGCAGTACCCGAAGTTGTTGATGAGGGGCGAGACGTAGTTGAGCCGGTCGGTGTACGGGATCGCGTTGTTGTAGCCGCCCTGCTCGCAGTCCTTCTCGAACGCGCGGTGGAGGTACCCGATCTCGACGTCGGCGCGGACGATGACCTCGCCGTCGAGCTCGGTCACGATCCGGATGATCCCGTGCATGGCCGGGTGCGCCGGCCCCACACCGACGTGCAGGCGCTGGCTCCCGCTGCCGGTGCCGCTCCCCTCGCCCAGCATGAATTCGCGTCGTGTCATCTCCGCCATCGCCGTGTCTAGTTCGTCGGACCGATCAGCGGCTGCCGCCGGTCGATCGGATAGTCCTTCCGCAGCGGGTGGCCGACGAACTCCTCGTACATCAGCAGGCGCCGCGGGTCGGGGTGACCCGCGAAGCGCACACCGAACATGTCCCAGACCTCCCGCTCGAACCAGTCGGCGACCGGCCAGAGGTCGACGGCGGTCGGCACCACGGCGTCGTCCTCGTCGACCCGCACTTTCACTCGCAGCCGGTGGTTGTGGGCGATCGAATAGAGGTGGTAGACGACCTCGAAGCGCGGGCCGTCCTCGCGTCCGGGATATTTCGAGTAATCCACCGCGGTGAGGTCCGTCAGCATCTCGAACGCGAGCGCGGGCTCGTCACGGCAGTGCGCGAGGACGCGCGGGAGCGCCTCACGGGTCACGACCGCCGTGTGGTCGCCGCGGAAGTCGTGTGTCTCGATGACGCCCGACCCGAACCGCGCCCGGAGCGCGGCGAGCATCGCCGCCCCGTCCATCAGCGTCGCACTCCCACTCAATACCTCTGGGCCTGGGCGGCGATCCTATCCTGAAGCTTCATGAGCCCGTCGATGACGGACTCCGGGCGGGGCGGGCAGCCGGGGATGTAGACGTCCACGGGGATGATCGTGTCGATGCCCTGGACGGTCGCGTAGTTGTCGTAGAAGCCGCCCGTGCACGTGCAGACGCCGAACGCGACGACCCACTTCGGCTCGGTCATCTGGTCGTAGACGCGCTTGAGCACGGGCGCCATCTTGTGGCTGATCGTCCCGACGACGAAGAGAACGTCCGCCTGCCGCGGCGAGAAGCGCGGCAGCCCCGCGCCGAACCGATCGATGTCGTAGTGCGAGCACGCCGTGGCCATGTACTCCATGCCGCAGCATGCCGTCACGAACGGGTACTGGAAGATCGAGTATTTCCGCGCCCAGCCGATGGCCTCGTCGAGCTTGGACGTAAAGAACGTGCCTAGTCCCACTCGAGTCCTCCCTTGCGCCAGATATAGAGGAACCCGAGCATGAGGATCGCCAGGAACACCATCATCTCCACGAACCCGAACCATCCGAGCCTGCGATAGATCACGGCCCACGGCCAGACGAACATGAGCTCGATGTCGATCAGGATGAAGAAGATGGCGATCGTGGAGAACTTGATCGCGAATCGGCCCTCCGACACGGCGATCGGGTCCTTGCCACACTCGAACGGCTCGGCCTTCACCGGCGTGAGCCGCCGCGGCGCGAGAAGCCTGGGGATACCGAGCAGCGCACCGGCGACGAGCGCCGCGAAGACGAACGTCATGAGCATCGAGACAGAGGTCACGCGGTCGCTCCCGCGGCGTCCGCCTGGCGCTTGGCGTGGTACGAGCTGCGGACGAGCGGCCCCGCCTCGACGTGGGTGAACCCGAGCTCCCGCCCGATCGCCGCGAGCTCGGCGAACTCGTCGGGACGGTAGTAGCGCGCGACGGGCAGGTGCTGCGGCGACGGCCGAAGGTACTGGCCGAGCGTCAGGATCGACACCCCGACCGCGCGCAGATCGCGCAGGGTCGCGACCAGCTCATCCCGCTCTTCGCCGAGACCCAGGATGATCCCCGATTTGGTCGGAATCTCCGGCGCGACCGCGCGCGCGTGACGGAAGAGCCCGAGCGCGCGCGCGTAACGGCCGCCGTGCCGCGCGACCTTGTAGAGACGCTCCACCGTCTCGGTGTTGTGATTCAGGATGTCCGGCCGCGCGGCGAGGACCGTCTCGAGCGACGCGGCGCGGCCCTGAAAGTCGGGGATCAGGACCTCCACGCGGCAGCGCGGCGCGTGCCGACGCACCGCGCGGACCGTCGCCGCCCAGTGCGCGGCGCCGCCGTCCGCGAGGTCGTCACGGTTGACCGATGTGATCACGACGTAGTCGAGCCCGAGCTCGCCGACGGCGCGGCCGATCCGCTCGGGCTCCTCGCGGTCCTCCCAGACGGGCGTGCCGTGCGCGATCGCACAGTAGCCGCAGTTGCGGGTGCACACGTCCCCCAGGATCATGAACGTCGCGGTCGCGTCCTCCCAGCACTCGCCGATGTTGGGACAGCGCGCCTCTTCGCAGACCGAGTGGAGGTTCCACTCGCGCATCCGACTCTTGAGACGCATGTAGTTGGGGCCGCCGGGCGCGCGGACCTTGAGCCACGCCGGCTTAGGCCCCTCCGGGACGAGGCTCGAGGGCTGGACCACGGGAAGTGAGCGTGTCATTAGCACTTATCCCCGTTCGCTCAAACCGAATCATTATGCCATACGGCGGGAACCCGACGTTCAGGGTACGGGCGGAGAACGAAGAGTCGGTCGCGGCGGAGCGTCAGGCGCGGAACCAGGGCGACCGGACGCGGGCGTGCGAGTCGCTGAGCCCCTTCCTCAGGCCGAGATTCCCGGCGCCCACGCGCGTCCGAATCGGCCGAGCCAATCGTCGAGCTCGAGCGGTCTCCACCTGGCCCACATCCATTTGCGGGCGGTCACCAGCGTCCCTCTGCCGAACTCGGAGATGATCTCGAACTCGTCCATGAGCCGTCGGACGCCTGGCAGGCCCAGGCCGAGGCTCCCGGAGGTGGAGAACCCGTCCCGCATCGCCAGCGCGAGGTCGGGGATCCCGGGCCCGGTGTCGGCGGCCCTGACCTCGACCCCACGCTTGTAGCCGTCGTCGACCAGCCTCAGGATGATCTCGCCGCGCGCCGCGTGACTGACGATGTTTCGCGCCAGCTCCGAGATCGCGGTGGACACGAGGGCGAGATCGGTAGCGGGGAAGCCGCACCACCCCGCTAACTCGCGCCCGTTCTGGCGGGCCGCCACGATATCCGTGTCGGAATCGATGGACACCCGCGTCTCGCTCTCGATGAGCGCTGCCTTCATGCGTCGGTCCTTTCCATGTGGTGCCGAAGGGGGGACTCGAACCCCCACGGGTTGCCCCACACGCCCCTCAAACGTGCGCGTCTGCCAGTTCCGCCACTTCGGCGCGCTGCGAGGCCGCAGTATACCGCTACCGCGCGCGGCTGACAAACCTCGCGGCGCTCTGTCTGAGGCGCGGGTCGAGCGCGTCACGGATCCCCTCGCCCAGGAGGTTGTACGAGAGCACGGTGAGGAGGATGGCGAGCCCCGGGTACACGGATAACCACCAGCCGATCTCGATCGCGTCCTTGCCTTCGTTGAGGATGTTGCCCCAGGTCGCGTGCGGAGGCTGGACGCCGAGCCCCAGGAACGACAGGCCCGACTCGGTGAGGATCGCGGCGGGAATGCCGAGCGTCATCGCCACGAGCACGGGCGCCATCGCGTTCGGCAGGATATGGCGCCAGACGATCCGGAAGCCGCTCGCGCCCACCGCCTGCGACCAGATGACGAACTCGCGCTCCTTGAGCGCCAGGAACTCCGCGCGGACGAGCCGCGCCACGCCCATCCACCCCGTGAGGCCGATCACCGCCATGATCGTCCAGATCGAGGGGCGCAGGAACGCGAGCACCGCGAGGAGGAGGAAGAAGCGCGGGAAGACGAGCATCAGATCCACGAGTCGCATGATCGCCCCATCCACCAGGCCGCCGTTGTAGCCCGCGAGGGAGCCGAGCACCACGCCGATCAGCGACGCGATCCCGACCGAGACGAACCCAACCGCGAGCGACACGCGCGCGCCGTAGAGCATGCGCGACAGGACGTCGCGCCCGAGCTGGTCGGTCCCGAGCGGGTGCGCGTTCGACGGCCCGTCGAGGATCTTCTGGATGTCGGGCCGGTTCGGGTTCCAGGGCGCGATGACGGGGGCCAGGAGCGCGAGGAGGACGAGGCAGACGACGACAACCCCGCCCACCAGCGCGAGGCGGTTCCGTCTGAGCGCGCGCCAGAACGCCCTCAGCGGCGTCCCCGGCGGGCGCCCACGCGGATCCGTGGATCGACGAAGCTGTAGGTGACGTCCGCGACGAGATTGGCCACGAGCGTGAGCGTCGAGACGATGACGAGGTTCCCCATGATCACCGGGTAGTCGCGCTCGAAGACCGCCTGCACCATGAGCTGCCCCATGCCGGGGATCGCGAAGATCGACTCGACGATGATGCTGCCGCCGATGAGTCCCGGCAGCGAGAGCCCGAGGATCGTGACGACCGGGAGCAGCGCGTTGCGAAGCGCGTGCTTGCCGATCACGATGGGCTCGGCCAGGCCCTTGGCCCGCGCCGACTGGATGTAGTCCTGGCGGACGACCTCGAGCATGGACTGGCGCATGTAGCGCGAGAAGCCGGCGAGCCCGCCGAACGTCGCGACCAGGATCGGCAGGACGAGGTGGCCGAGGAAGTCCCACTGCTGGCGCCAGAACGAGAGGTACTCCCAGTTGAGCGAGCGGAGCCCCGAGATCGGCAGCCAGCCAAGCTGCACCCCGAAGAGGATCATGAGGAGCAGGGCCAGCCAGAAGTCCGGCGTCGCGAAGCCCACGAAGACGAAGACCGTCGTCACCTTGTCGAAGAGGGAGTACTGGCGCGTGGCGGACAGGACGCCGATCGGCACCGCGAGGCCGACGATGACCAGCATCTCGATGATGTTGAGGAACAACGTCACCGGCAGCCGCTCACCGATCTTCTGGAGTACCGGCCGGGCGTCGGGCGAGAACGATTTGCCGAAGTCGAGCCGCACCAGGCGCGCGAGCCACCTGGCGTACTGGACGTGGAGCGGCTTGTCGAGGTCGTACGTTTCGCGCAGGAGCTGCCGGGCCTGGGCGTCGGACTGGATCGAGAGGTCGCCGGTCTGGACCTCGGCGGGCTCCCCGGGTGCCAAATGGATCACGACGAACGAGACAAAGGTGATGCCGAGCAAGAGCGGGAGGGCGAGGAGGAGCCGCCGCAGCGCGTACCCGAGCATGGCGCGCTATTGTAGCGTAGCCGCCGACGTCACTCCGCGGTGTAGCGTTGGAGGTGCTTCGGGACGTACCACTTGTGGAAGTTGTAGAGGATCCCGTTCGGCGACGGGACGATCCCGCGCACGCGCGACGAGACGACCGGCAACGCGTCGCGGAAGTAGAGGAAGATGATCGGCTGGTCCTCGGCGAGGATCTCCTGGAGCCGGGTGTAGTACTGCTTCCGCTCCTCCTCCCGGCACGACGTGCGTCCCCGCTCGAGCAGCGCGTCCACCTCGGGGTTCGCATACGAGATGTGATTGAGCTCGTCCGGGCCCGTCTTCGACGAGTGCCAGATCTCGTACTGGTCCGGATCCAGGCCGATGCCCCAGCCCATGACGATCGCCTCGAACCGCCGCTTCTTGATGTACTCCTTGAGGAACGACGCCCACTCGATCACGCGGATGTCCACCTGGACGCCGAGCTCCTTGAGCGACGCCTGGACGATCTCGGCGACCTTCTTGCGCTCGTCGTTGCCCTGGTTGGTCAGGAGCTCGAAGGCGAAGGGCTGGTCGTGCCTGTTCACGAGCACGCCGTCGGCGTTCTTCTTCCAGCCGGCCTCCGCGAGCAGCGTTCGCGCCTTGTCCACGTCGTAGGGGTACGTCTTCACGTTCGGGTCGTACGCCCAGGTGCCGGGCTTGTAGGGGCCCGTCGCCGCACGTCCGAGGCCGAGCAGCACGCCGTCGATGATCTCGCGCTTGTTGATGGCGTGGGCGAACGCCTGCCGGACCCGCCGGTCGGCGAACCTTTGATCTCGAAGGTTGAAGCCGACGTACGTGTACGCGTTCGCCGGGTACTCGTACTTGTGGTAGGCCTTCCGGAAGGCCGGGTATTCCGTCTGGCGCTTGAACTGCAGCGCGGTGAGGCCGGCCGAGTCCACGCCCTTCGCCTTCAACTCGAGGAAGATCGTCGCCTGGCTCGGGATGATCCGATAGACGATGCGCGCAATGTACGGGGACCCATCGAAGTAATCGGGGTTCGCGACGAGCACGACCTTCTCCCCGGGCTTCCACTCCTTGAGCCGGTACGCGCCCGTGCCCACCGGGTTCGACCGGTTCTGCGGCGCCTCGCGGAGGCGACCCTCGCGGACGTAGGGCTCGAGCACGTGCTTGGGCAGCATCCAGACGCCCCAGCTCTGCAGCGCCTTCGCGTACGGCTGCTTGTAGCGGACGTGCAGCGTGTACGGGTCCACCGCCTCGACCGAGGCGACGGCCCGAAAGTCCTCGCGGTACGCGGTCGGCGTCTTCGGGTTGATCATCGTCTCGTACGTGAAGACGACGTCCGCCGCGGTGAACGGCGCGTCGTCGTGCCAGCGCACGTTACGTCGCAAATGCAACGTGAGGTCGAGACAGTCCTTGCTGAACCGCCACGACTCGGCGAGTTCGCCGATGAGGTTCAGGTCACGGTCGCGCGTCACGAGACCGCTGTAGAGCAGTGAGCCGACTTCGAACGAGGCACTGTCGCTGAGGACGTTCGGGATGAGGCCCGAGATGTTGCCGATGAGCGCCTCGATGAAGGTGTCGCCGTAGGCGGGCTTCTCGCTCGCGGGGGCGTGGTCGATGGCGCTGTCGGCCTCGCCCCCGCAGCCGGCGAGGCCCAGCGCCAGGATCAGCGCGAGCCGGGCGAGTGGAGCTCCGGGCGTCACGCTACCGCGGCGCTCCCGGGGACGCGGGAGCCGCCGGGGCGCCGGGCGTCGGCGTCCCCGCGGCCGGCGCGGCGGCCGGGGGCGGCGCGGCCTCGCGCACGACAGAGCCGCCGCGCTCGCCGCCCAGCAGGGCCAGGCTGAACGAGGTGATGGTGAACATCGCGGCGATCGCGGCCGTGATCTTGCCGAGCACCGTCGGCGTGCCCATCGAGCCGAAGACCGCCTGGCTCCCCGCGCCGCCGAACGCCGAGCCGATGTCGGCGCCCTTACCGGCCTGCAGGAGCACGATCCCGATGATCGCGAAGCACGAGATAACGTGAACGACGATCAGGACGAGGTGCATTCCGTCACTCCTTCGGCGCGGTACCGGCGCGCGCTGCCTTCCTCACGATCGCAACAAATCCCGGCGCGTTCAGGCTCGCGCCGCCGACCAACGCGCCGTCGATCTCGGGCTCGGCGACAAGGGTATCGACGTTCTCGGGCTTGACGCTGCCGCCGTAGAGGATCCGGACCGACTGGGCGGCCTCTTTCGAGGCGAGCTCCGAGAGCAGGCCGCGGAGGTAGCCGTGGACCTCGCCGGCCTGGGTCGGCGTCGCGTTGACGCCCGTCCCGATGGCCCAGACCGGCTCGTAGGCGAGGACGACCTTCTCCATCTGCGCCGCCGTCACGCCGGCGAGCCCGGCGCGCAGCTGACCCTCGACCGTCGTGAAGGTGAATCCCTGGCGCCGCTCCTCCGCCGTCTCGCCGACGCAGAGGACCGGCGTGAGCCCGTGGGCCATGGCGGCGCGGAGCTTGAGATTGATGACCTCGTCGGACTCGCCGATCTCCTTGCGCCGTTCGGAGTGGCCGACGAGCACCCAACGGCAGCCGAGGTCGGCGAGCATCGGCGCCGAGATCTCGCCGGTGTGGGCGCCCGCGGGCTCGTGGTGACACGTTTGCGCCCCGAGCTGGATCGGGCTGCCGGCGAGCACCTCGGCGACGGCGGCGAGGGCGGTGAAGGGCGGGCAGACGACGACCTGCACCCCGCGCGGGCGCCGGATCGCGTCGCGGATCGCGCCGGCGAGGACGCGCGCCTCCGCGACCGTCCCGTGCATCTTCCAGTTGCCGATGACGACGGGTGTCCTCACGCCGGCGCCTCGGTGAGCGCCTCGACGCCCGGGAGCCGCCGGCCCTCGAGGAACTCGAGGAACGCGCCGCCGGCCGTCGAGACGTAGCCGATCCGCTCGGTGACGCCGGCCGTCGCGAGCGCGGCGATCGTGTCTCCGCCGCCGACGATCGTGAACCCCGGCGCCTCCGCCACGGCGCGGGCGATGGCGAGCGTGCCGGCGGCGAAGGCAGGCCGCTCGAACACGCCCATCGGCCCGTTCCAGACGACCGTCTTCGCCATGCGCGTCACGCCGGCGAAGCTCTCGGCCGTGCGCGGCCCGATGTCGAGCCCCATCTCGGCGTCCGGAATCTCACGGATTCCGACCGCACGCCCGGCGGCGCTGTCCGGGCGCTCGGCGACGACCGTGTCGAGGGGGAGCACCAGGCGGACGCCCCGGCGGCGGGCTGCCTCGAGCGCGGCCCGAGCGGTTTCGACGCGGTCGGGCTCGACGAGCGACCGGCCGATCGCGTGGCCGAGCGCCAGGAGAAACGTGAACGCCATGCCTCCGCCGACCAAGAGCGCGTCCACCCGTCCGAGCAGGTGCTCGACGAGCGCCAGCTTGTCGGACACCTTCGCGCCCCCGAGGATCGCGACGAGCGGCCGCTCGGGCGACTGGAGGATGCGACCGAGGGCGGAGAGCTCCTGCTGCATCAGCAGGCCGGCGGCGGCAGGCTGCAGGTAGCGCGTGATCGCCGCGATGGATGCGTGCGCCCGGTGCGCGGCCGCGAACGCGTCGTCCACGTAGCAGTCGGCGAGCGCGGCCAGCTCGCGGGCGAATCCCTCGTCGTTCGCCTCCTCCCCTGAGTGGAACCGCAAATTCTCGAGCAGGAGGATCTCGCCCGGCTTGAGCGTGCCGACGCGCGCGCGCGTCTCCGGGCCCACGCAGTCCGGTGCGAGCTCGACCCGCTCGCCCAGGAGCGCCTCGAGCCGCTCCGCGACCGGGCGCAGCGAGTACTCGGGCGCGACGTGGCCCTTCGGCCGTCCGAGGTGGGAAGCGAGCACAACGGCGGCGCCCGCCTTGAGGGTGTACTGGATCGTCGGCACGACCGCACGGAGCCGCGCGTCATCGGCGACCTGGCCAGCGGACAGGGGCGCGTTCAGGTCGGCGCGGAGGAAGACGCGCTTGCCGGCCAGGTCGAGCCGCTCGATCGTGAGCTTGGGCAATTAGAGCGTCTTGGCGACGAATCGGATGAGATCGCGCACCCGGCACGAGTAGCCCCACTCGTTGTCGTACCAGGCGAGGACCTTGACCAGGTTCTCCTCGATCAACGCCGTCGAGGGCAAATCGACGATGGACGAGTGGGGGTTGCCGTTGAAGTCGCACGACACGAGCTGCTCCTCGCACGCCTCGAGGATGCCCCGCAGCTTGCCGGAGGCGCTCTCGCGGAACGCGTTGTTCACCGCGTCGGCCGTCGCCGACTTCTCGAGCTCCGCCACGAGGTCCACCACCGACACGTTGATCGTCGGCACGCGGATCGCGATCCCGTCGAGCTTGCCCTTGAGCTTCGGCAGCACGAGGCCGACCGCGGTCGCCGCGCCGGTCGTCGTCGGGATCATGCTGACCGCGGCGGCGCGGGCCCGGCGCAGGTCCTTGTGGGGGAAGTCGTGCACGGGCTGGTCGTTCGTGTACGAGTGGACCGTGGAGGCGAAGCCGCGCTTGACGCCGAATGCGTCGTCGAGCACCTTGACGGTCGTCGCCAGACAGTTGGTCGTGCACGAGGCGTTCGAGATGATCCGGTGGCGCGAGGGCTCGTACGCGTTCTCGTTGACGCCGAGGACGATCGTGACGTCCGGGTCTTTCGCGGGCGCCGTGATGATCACCTTCTTGGCGCCCGCCTGGAGATGCTTGGAGGCGGTCGCCGTGTCGCGGAAGATGCCGGTCGACTCGACGACGACGTCGACCCCGAGGTCCCTCCACGGGAGCGCGGCCGGGTCCTTCTGCGCGCAGACGCGAACCTCGCGCCCGTTGACGAAGATGGCTTCGCCCTTCGCCTGCACGTCGGCGGCGAGGCCGCCGTGAACGGAGTCGTGCTTGAGGAGGTGCGCGAGGGTTTTGGCGTCGGCCAGGTCGTTGACGCCGACGACCTCGATGTCCCTCGAGTCGAGCGCCGTGCGGAAGAAGACGCGCCCGATGCGACCGAACCCGTTGACGCCGACTCGAATGCTCATGGAAGGGCTCCTTGTGGAGACGCCAGACCGTCGATCACAACAGCTCGAGTCGATTATACGGCCGCTCAGCGGACACGGGCAACCGTAAGGACGCCGATACGGCCGGCCGCGGCCGCGCGCAGCGAGCGCGCGCACTCGGAGAGCGTCGCGCCGGTCGTCAGGACGTCGTCGACCAGCAGGACGTGGCGGCCGGCGACCGCGGGCGTCGCCCGGAACGCGCCGCGGACGTTCGCCAAACGCTCGCCGGCGGGAAGATCGCTCTGCGGCCTGGTCGCGCGCCGTCGCGCGAGCCAGCGCGCCCGCACGGGCACGTCGAGCCGTCGCGCGATGCGCTCGGCGAGGAGAGCCGCCTGATTGAAGCCGCGCTCGCGTTCTCGATCGCCAGCCAGCGGCACGGGGACGATCGCGGCGATCCCATCGGGAAGCGAGGTCCCGCACTGCTCGACCATCAGCTCGGCCAGCGGCCGGGCCAGCGCGCGCCGGCCGCCGAACTTGAACCGATGCACGGCCTCCCGCATCACCCCGGCGTACACCGCCGCGCTGCGTGCGTAATCGTACGGCGGCGGCTCGGCAGCGCACCGAGCACATGTGAGGGGGTGGGAGACGGGTCCTCGTTCGGGAGACCCCACGTCACTCGAACCCATCCCCCACCCCCTCTCGTCCAGCCCGCCCATGACCGAGCTCGGGGTCGCGCACGGGCCGCCGCAGCGGTCGCAGAACGGCGGCGCGATGCGGTCGATCGCGTCCCAGCACGGCCCGCACAGGGGGTCGCGGCGACGCGGGCCGAGCCGCGCCTCGCACACGGCGCAGAGGGCGGGGAAGACGAGATCGAGTGCCGCGGTGGCGAGCCTCGGGAAGACCGCGAGCGACAACGGCGTCAGCCGCGGACGGGACGGAGGGTGTTCCAGCGGTGGCAGGACGGACACCGGTCCTGCCACAAGGCACTCGTGGCGCCACACCCGGCGCACTGGTGCGGCCAGTCGAACGCGTGGCCGAGTTGGAGCGCGCGTCGATACTCGTCGAAGGCCGCGCGCGTCTCGCCGCGTCGCTCGAACACCGCGCCGAGATAAGCGTGGACGACCGGCAAGGCCGGGGCCCGCACCTCGACCTTCTCGAACTGGTCAGCCGCCTCGTCCAGCATCTCGAGCTCGAAGAAGACGCGGCCGAGCGCCACGGCGAGCGCGACCTCGTCGGGTGCCTTCTCCAACGCCTGCCGGTAGAGCGCGATCATCCGGGTCGGCCGCCCATCCTCGCGGAAGGCCCGCTCCAGACGCGCCAGGAGCGGCAGCGCCGGCTGCACCTCCGCGGCGCGCTCCCAGACACGCACCGCCTCGCGGCGGTCACCGGCCCCCTCGTACGCGTCGCCGAGGGCGAGCGCCGCCGGCAGGAACGTGCGGTCCGTGCGGACCGCGTTCCTCAGGTGGACGAGCCCGGCGGCCGGGCGCCCACGGGCGAGCTCGGCGCGCCCGAGCTCGTAGTGGATCACGGCCAGCCACTCGGTTTCGGGCGAACGTTCCGCGGGCGTCACCGCGTCGACGATCCGCTGCTCGAGATCGAGCGCTTCCGCCCACCGCCCGGCGGCGGCGGCGAGGTCGCGCAGACCCCGCAGCGCGGCGAGGTGGCTGCGCCGTGTCTGGAGGATCTGCCGATAGAGCGTCCCCGCCTCCTGGTGGCGCCCCGCCCGGCTGACCTCGCCGGCGCGGGCAAGGAGCGCCGCAGTCTCGGGGTCGTCCTGCCCCGGTGGGGACGCGCGGCGCCGGTCGAAGAGGCGTTTCAGGTCGAAGCCGACCGCGAGGAGCGTGCGGAGCGAGGAGAGCAGAGTCACGGGGAGGACGGATGCAACGGCTGGCGTCGGGAGGCGGGGCCGGGTGCGCCTAGCCCGTGGCCATGCGCTCCTCTTGCTCGATGGCCCGCTGGCAGTCGATGCAGTAACGTGCGAACGGCAGCGCCTCGAGCCGCTTCTCGGAGATCGCCTCCCCGCACCGCTCGCACGCGCCGAAGCCACCGTCGTCCAGCTTCTGCAGGGCGGAGACGACATCGCGCAGCAGGCGCCGGTCGCCGTTGCCGAGCTCGAAGAAGAACTCCCGGTTGTACGCCGTGTTCGCCTGGTCGCCGAGATCCTTGATCGAGTCGTCCTCCTGGTCTTTGCCGTACAGCGCCGTCCGGCCGACCTCGTCCGCCAGCTGGCGCTGCTTCTCGAGCAAACGCTTCTTGAAGTACGCCAGTCGATCCTTTCGCATCGGGACCTCCCTCGCGACTCCGGTGGTGCGTACTTAAGATTGAGAAGCTAACACGCGTCCGGAGAGCGTGCAACACCTTGACGGGCACGCAGTCACGAACCGTCGAGGGATACAGCTGGGGCGTCACCCCAGAGCCGCTCGAGCGCGTAGTATGCGCGTGTCTCCTCCAGGAACACGTGCATCAGCACGTCGCCGTAGTCAAGCAGGATCCAGCCGCTCGCGGCGACGCCCTCGGCGTGGAGGGGTCGCGCCCCTTCGCGCTTGAGTTCGTCGCGGATCGCGTCGGTGATGGTCTTCAGGTGAGTCGTGGACTTGCCGCTGCAGAGGAGGAAGTAGTCGGTGACGCTCGAGAGCCCCTGCACGTCGAGCACGACCAGGTCCGTCGCGCGCTTGTCGCGGGCGGCGCCCGCGGCGCACCGGACCTTGCGCTCGGCCGTGAGCCTCGTCACGCCCCTTCGGCCCGGTACAACCGCTTCGCCTGGATGAAGGCGCTGACCGACTCGGGCAGCCGGTAGGCCACGGACCGCCCCTCGCGCACTCGGCGCCTCAGGTCGGACGCCGAGATCGGGAGGGACGTCGCGCGCACGATGAGTGGCTCGTCGCCGATCTCACGCACCACCTTGCGCACCGCGGCGCTCTCGGGGTCGAAGGCGCTTCCCACCCGGGGCACGACGGTGATCCGGGCGAGGTCGGCGATCCGCCGTGGCTCGCGCCACGTCAGGAGGTCCAGGAACGTCTCGGAGCCCACGAGGAGGAACAGGTCCGCGCGCGGGATCCGGAGCGCCTCGAGGGTCTCGACCGTGTACGAGGGTCCCGCGCGGCGCAGCTCGAGGTCGGAGACCGCGAACTTGGGGCGGCCGGCCACCGCCAGCTCCACCATCGCATAGCGGTCCGCCGCCGGCGCCAAGTACGCCGGTGACTTGTGCGGAGGGACGGCGGCCGGCACGAAGAGGATCCGGTCGAGGTCGAGAGCCTCCACCACGTCGTCGGCGAGGAGGAGGTGGCCGTAGTGGATCGGGTTGAACGACCCGCCGAAGACCGCCGTGCGAGCCAAGCTCAGTCCGACGCCCGGGTCATGCGGAGCCTACTCCCTCACCTGGCCATCGCCGACCACGACGAACTTCGTCGTCGTCAGCTCGCGCACGCCGACGGGGCCGCGCGCGTGGACGCGGGAGGTCGAGATGCCCATCTCCGCGCCCATGCCGAACTGTGCGCCGTCCACGAGCCGCGTGGACGCGTTGACCAGGACGGCGGCCGCGTCCACCTCGCGCGTGAAGCGCCGCGCGTGGCCCAGGTCGTTGGTCACGATCGCCTCGGCGAGGCCGGTGCCGTGGCGGCCGATGTGGGCGATCGCCGCGTCGAGGTCGTCCACGACCAGGACCGCCAGGATCAGGTCGAGGTATTCCATGTCCCAATCCGCGTCCGTCGCCGGACGGGTGGACGGGACGAGCGCGCATGTCCGCGGGCAGCCACGGAGCTCCACGCCCGCCTCCGCGAGGCGCGCCGCGAGGGAGGGGAGGAGCCGCGGGGCGATCTCCCGGTGCACCAGCAGGGTCTCGAGGGCGTTACAGACGCTCGGCCGTTGCGCCTTCGCGTTCAGCACGATCTGGACGGCCATCGCGGGATCGGCCGAGGCGTCCACGAAGACGTGGACGAGCCCCTTGTCGTGCTTGAGCACGGGGACGCGCGAGCGCTCGGCGACCCACCGGACGAACTCCTCGCCCCCGCGTGGGATGATCAGGTCGACGAGCCCGGGGAGGTCGAGGAGCGCCGCGACCGCCTCGCGGTCGGTGGTATCGATAAACTGGATCGCGTCGGCAGGCGCCCCCGCCTTCTCGACGGCTTTGGCCAGCACCGCGGCGATCATCGTGTTCGAGTCGATCGCGTCGCTGCCGCCGCGGAGGATCACCGCGTTGCCCGATTTGACGCAGAGGCCCGCGGCGTCGGCCGTGACGTTCGGCCGCGACTCGTAGATGAACCCGACGACGCCCAGCGGGACGCGGACGCGAGAGATCTCGATGCCGCTCGGCCGCCGCCACACCTCGACGACCGTCTCGACGGGGTCCGGCAGTGCGGCGATCTCGCGGAGCCCCTGCGCCATCTCCTCGAGGCGGCTCTCGGTCAGCGTGAGACGGTCGAGGAACGCCCGCGTCGCGCCCCGGCCCCGCGCGCGCTCGACGTCGGCCCGGTTCGCCTCGAGCAGCGCCCCGGTCTTCTCGACGAGTCCGTGGGCCATCTGCACGAGCGCGTCGTTCTTGATTTTCGTCGGGCAGAGCGCCAGCGCGCGCGCCGCGTCGCGGGCCGCGCGGGCCTTGGCCTGCACGAGATCGCGGACATCCATGGTTCTCCCCTCTAGAGGAGCACGAAGTTGTCGCGGTGGATCACTTCGTCGAAGCTCCGGTACCCGAGCCGCCCCTCGATCTCCGTCGTCTTGGCCCCCCGAATCTTACGCACCTCGTCCGCGTCGAAGTTCACGACGCCCCGCGCGAACTCCCGGCCCGTCGCGCCCGCCAGAAGCGCCACCACGTCGCCGGAGGCAAACTCCCCCTCGACCTCGAGGATGCCAGACGGCAGGAGGCTCTTGCCATGCTGAGTTAAGGCCTGGAGCGCCCCCGCGTCAACGGTCAGCTTACCCTGCGGCGCGACGGCGAACGCGATCCAGCGCTTGCGCGCCGTGAGGCGCGCGGCCTTGGGCGCAAAGTAGGTCCCGACCGACTCCCCGGCCAGGAGGCGGCGCAGCACGCCCGGCAGGTATCCGCTCGCGATGATCATCGGCACGCCGGCGGCGGCGGCCTTCTTCGCCGCCTGGAGCTTCGTCGCCATGCCGCCCACCGAGACACCGTCGGTCCGATCGCGCGCGAGACGCGCGATCTCGTCCGTCACCGCCTCGACGGTCTCGAGCCTGCGCGCCCCGGCGTTCAGGGTCGGGTCGTCGGTGTAGAGCCCGTCCACGTCCGTGAGGAGCACGAGGAGGTCGGCGTCGATCAGCGAGGCAACGAGCGCGCTCAGGTTGTCGTTGTCGCCGACCTTGATCTCCGCGACGGCGACCGTGTCGTTCTCGTTCACGATCGGCAGGACGCCGAACCGGAGGAGGGCGTCGAGCGTGTTGCGGGCGTTGAGGTAACGCGCGCGGGCGCTGACATCCTCCGCGGTCAGCAGCACCTGGCCCACCGGGATCCCGTGGCGCGAGAAGGCGGCCTCGTACTGCCACATGAGCGCCGACTGGCCGACGGCCGCCGCGGCCTGCTTCTCCGGGATCGAGCGCGGCCGCGCGGCGAGCCCGAGGCGCGCCACGCCGGTCGCGATGGCACCCGAGGTCACCAGCACAACGCGGCGCCCCTCGCGCACGGCGGCGATCTCCGCGGCGAGCGCCTCGATGCGGTCTGGCGCGATGCCGGCGCCGGCCTTGGTCACCAGACCGGTCCCGACCTTGACGACCAGGCGCCGGACGCGGCCTAGCTTGCGACCCGCGCCCATCTGAGTTCTTCCAGCTTCTTCGCGACGGCCCGCACGAGGTCGACGAGCCCCGCCCCCGTGACCGCCGAGATCACGTGGAACGGCAGGTCGTGGGCGGCGCAGTGTCGCTCGATCGCCTCGCGTCGCGCCTGGGTCTCGGAAAGGTCGGCCTTGTTGGCCACGACGATCTGGGGGCGCTCGGCGAGCGCTGGCGAGTACGCCCCGAGCTCCCGGTTGATGACGTGGAGGTCGTCCAGGGGATCGCGCGCCGTCTGCGGATCGAGGTCGAGCATGTGGAGGAGGAGCCGCGTCCGCTCGGTGTGCCGGAGAAACTGGTGACCGAGACCCCGGCCCTCCGCCGCGCCCGGGATGAGGCCCGGCAGGTCGGCGATCACGAACGTGCGCTCGTCGTCCACGCGGACGATGCCGAGCGTCGGCTCGAGCGTCGTGAAGGGATAGTCGGCGATCTTGGGCTTGGCCGCCGACACCCGCGAGACGAGCGTGGATTTGCCGGCGTTGGGGAACCCGATGACGCCGACATCGGCGAGGAGCTTGAGCTCGAGGTGAAGCCACCGCTCCGCGCCCGGTCGCCCGAGGTCGGCGCGTCGCGGCGCCCGGTTGGTCGCGGTCGCGAAGCGGGCGTTGCCCCGCCCCCCGCGGACGCCCCGGACGGCGAGGATCCGCTGGCCAGCCGACGTCAGGTCCCCGAGGCGCTCGCCGGTATCGCGGTCGGCGACGACGGTGCCGAGGGGAACCTTGAGGACGAGATCACCGCCGCTCGCACCGTGACGGTTCGACCCCTCGCCGTGCTGGCCGCGCTCGGCGTGGTAGTGGCGCTTGTAGTGGTAGTCGAGGAGCGTGGTCAGCGAGGGATCGGCCTCGAGCCAGACGCTGCCCCCGTCGCCGCCGTCACCGCCGTCGGGACCGCCGTGGGGGACGTACTTCTCGCGGCGGAAGCTGACGCAGCCGGCGCCCCCATCGCCGCCCTTGACGAAGATATCGATCTCGTCGACGAACATACCCATCCACGCGGGCCTGGGGGCGGCCCGACGGCGGTCACGCGCGCTCGGGGGCGATGCTCACGTAGCGTGAGTCTCCGCGCCGCTCGAACCTGACGTAGCCATCCACCCTCGCGAACAGCGTGTCGTCCGAGCCCAGCCCCACGTTGAGGCCTGGTTTGAACCGTGTGCCGCGCTGGCGCACGAGGATGGATCCGCCGGTCACGAATTGTCCGCCGAACCGCTTGACGCCGAGCATCTGTGGATTGGAGTCCCGCCCGTTCCGCGAGCTGCCAACACCCTTCTTATGAGCCATTCTCAGACCTCGATCTTGGTGATGCGAACCGTCGTGGCCGACTGCCGGTGGCCGCGATGGCGACGGTAGTTCTTCCGGCGCTTGAACTTCACGACCTTGACCTTCCGTCCACGCCCTTGGCCGACGACCTCGCCGGAGACCCTGGCGCCCGTGAGGGCCTTCGGGTCTGCGATCACCTCGCCGTCGCGCGTCACCAGCAGCACCGACTGGAACTCGATCGACGCGCCCGTCTCGCCGGGCAGCTTCTCGATCGAGATGACCTGCCCCGGCGCCACGCGGTACTGCTTGCCGCCCGTCGCGATGACCGCTTCCATGAATCCAGACCTTTCTGAACCGCCTCGAGTGACGAGCCCCTATCTGAGCACACGGCGACGCCCCGCGCAACTTTGGAGCGGGCTCCGCGGGGCCGGTGCGGTTGGTGGCGGTGCGAAGCCGCAGCGCGTCCGACGCGCGAGGCGAGCCCGCGTGAGTCGGCCTGCGACGAGGTGCGGCGCGGCTCCGCCCTACGCCTTCTCCATGTACTCCGCGAGGCGCTTGCGCACGAACAGGCGCGACCGGTGCACCCGCGACTTCACCGCCGGCAGGCTGATGCCGAGCGCCTCGGCGATGTCGGGATTCGACAGCCCCTCGATGTCGTGCAGCACCAGGGCCGTGCGGTAGTCGTGCGGCAACGCATCGACCGCGGTCGTGAGCACGCGCCGGAGCTCGCCCTGCAGGGCCTGCTCATCCACCCGATTGGACCAGTCGTCCATGGGCTCGAAGTGCTGGCCGTCCCCGTCGAGCGCGGGCAGCACGTCGTCGAGGGCGACCTCGTGGGCCTTCGCTTTCCGCGTACGGAGCTTCTGGTAGGCTGCGTTCGCGGCGATGCGGTAGAGCCAGCTGCCGAACGCCGACTCGCCCTTGAACGTGTGGATCTTGCGCGCCGCCGTCCAGAGCGCGTCCTGGGCCACCTCCTCCGCGTCCTCGTTCGACCCCGTGATGCGTAGCGCGAGGCGGTACACCCGGTCGCCGAACGTCTCCACGAGCTGCTCGGGGGCGTCCGGGTCCTCGCGCCGGAGGGCCTCGACGAGGGCGGCGTCGGTGTCGGCTTTCCGTGTCTCCACGGTCGTCACGCTCCCAGCTCGTAGATCGACAGGTAGCGCTTCATCTCGCCCACGCACTGCTCCATGACGGCGATGTCCTTCGTGAGCTTCGTCAACAGGATGGCGCCCTCGAGCCCGGCGACGAGGAAGTGCGCGACCGCCTCCGGGCGGCAGTCGCCACCGACGTCGCCGCGGCGATGGGCCTCGTGGAGCGCCTCGGTCAGCCGCTCACGCCAGGCACTGAAGACGAGGGCCAGGCGGCTGCGGAAGCCCTCGTGAACGTCCGAGAGCTCGGCCGCGAGATTGCCGAGCGCACAGCCGCCCACGCAGTTCTGCTCCCGCTGGATCTCCAGCACCCGGTCGAGGAAGCACCGGATCTGCGCGAGCGGCCTGCCCTCGGGGTCCGAGAAACACGGCGCGAGCGTCTCGGCGAGGAAGGACGCGATGATTTGATCGAGGATCGCGTAGCCGAGCTCTTCCTTGCTCTTGAAGTGATAGTAGAAGTTGCCCTTGCCGACGTCGCTCTCGCGCAGTACGTCGTCGAGCGAGGTGTGGTTGTAGCCGTGGACGTGGATGAGGCGGCTGGCCGCCTCGAGAATCGCCTCGCGCGTCGACCGCCCGACCCTGGTTTTCGTGCTGATGGTCATCTGTACCAACTAGTCGGTACATACCCTACCCTGAATGACCCCTCGCGTCAATTTCTTGGCGAAAGCGACGCGGTTTCCGGCGGTTAGAAAAGGGGCGCCGAGACCCGGAGCGCTGCCATCACCAGGGGCTTGGGGTACACGCCCAGGACGACGACGCCCCCGACGCAGAGGAGCACGGCGAGCGCGAGCGTCGCCGACACCTGCACGCGCCCGGGTCGCTCGGGCGGCTCGATATACATCCGCTTGGCCACGACCAGGTAATAGAAGAGCGCCACGACCGTGAGAACCGCGCCGACGAGCACGAGCCAGTAGAGGCCGGCCGACGCCGCGGCCCAGAAGACGTAGAGCTTCGCCCAGAACCCCGCGACGAACGGGATCCCGCCGAGCGAGAGCAAGAAGATCAGCATCGCCAGGGCCAGGAGGGGCGAGCGCTGCGCGAGCCCGCGGAAGGCTGTCGTCGCTTCCGAGCCCTCGGAGCGCGCCACCGCCTCCACGACCAGAAACGCGCCCATGTTTCCGAAGACGTAGGTGACCAGGTAAAAGAGCACCATCGCGACACCCGACGCCGAGGCGGCCGCGAAGCCGACGAGCATGTAGCCGATGTGGGCGATCCCCGAGTACGCGAGCAGGCGCTTCGTGTTCTGCTGGGGGAGCGCCATGAGGTTGCCCGCCACGATCGTGAGCGTGGCGAGGCCCGCGACGAGCGGCATCCACGTGGCCGCCCGGTCGCCGACGCCCTCCAGGTAGACCCGGAAGAGCGCCACGAAGCCCGCCGCCTTGGGCGCGACGCTGAGCCACGCGACGAACGGCGTGGACGCGGCCTCGTACGTGTCCGGCACCCACATGTGGAAGGGGAACGCGGCGATCTTGAACGCGAAGCCGGCGAACGCCGCGAGGAGACCGAGCGCCAGGAGCGGCTCCGTCGCGGCGGAGGCCCGGGCCACCGTCGCGAGGTTGGTGGAGCGCACCGCGCCATAGACGAAGGAGAGCCCGTAGGCCAGCACCGCCGACGAGACGCTCCCGACGAGGAAGAACTTGAGCGCGGCCTCGACGGCCTCCTCCTGGCGCTTGAGGAAGCCCGAGAGCACGTAGAGCGGGATCGACATGAGCTCGAACGCGACGAACAACAAGATGAGGTCGCGCGCGGAGGCGAGGACGAACATCCCCAGGAGGGACGACAGGATGAGCAGGTGGTACTCGCCCGCGCGGCGCACGAACGCGGGCTGCGCGTTCCCGAGGGAGGCGAGCAGCCCGATGAACGTCGCGACAAGGAAGAGCCGCTTGGCGAAGATCGCGAGACCGTCCTGCACGAACATGCCATCGAGCGCGGGCGGCGCGGGTCGCACGAGGAAGCTCGTGAAGGCGAGGACCAGCACGCCCCACGACGCGATCCAGCCGACGACGCGCCGGTCGGCACCGCGGATGCCGAGGTTTGCGACGAACACGAGCAGCAGGAGGGCGCCGAGTCCGATCTCCAGCACGAACGCACGCACGACGTCGGGGCCGGGCATCGGGGTCAGAACCCCACGATCCGCGCCAGCAAGGGCAGGGTCGCCGTGTCGACCGGGGCGATCGCGAGCCCGGGCACCATGCCGAAGAGCACGAGCACCGTGACGAGGAGCACGAGCGCGACCCACTCGGGGCCGCGCGCGTCCTCCAGGTGCTGGAAGTGTGGCGAGGGCGGCCCCCAGAAGATCTGCTTGGCGACCCGCAGCACGTAGACCGCCGTGAGGAACGTGCCCGCGACCGCCGGAAAGAGCCACCAGCGGTGGTCCGAGCGCCACGCTCCGAGGAAGGTCAGTAGCTCCGCGATGAACCCGGCCGTCGCGGGCAGGCCGAGCGACGAGAGGCTGCCCATCGTGAACGCGGTCGCAATGCCCGGCATCACCGCGCCGAAGCCGCCCATCTTGCCGATCTCGCGCGAGTGCGCCTTCTCGTAGACGAGGCCGACGAGCGCGAAGAAGAGACCCGTCATCACCCCGTGGGCGAACATCTGGAACACCGAGCCGTTGAGCCCGGTCTCGGTGAGCGTCGCCGCGCCGAGCATGACGATCCCCATATGCGAGACGGAGGAATACGCGATGACGTACTTGAGATCCGTCTGCGCCATCGCGGAGAGCGCCCCGTACACGATGTTCACGCACGCGATCGTGCCCATGAGCCACGCGAGCTCCACCGCGCCGCTCGGGAGGAGCCCCATGCCCAAGCGCACGACCCCGTAGGCGCCGAGCTTCATCAGCACGCCCGCGTGGAGCATCGACACCGCCGTCGGCGCCGACGCGTGCCCGTCCGGCGACCACGTGTGCAGCGGCCAGATGCCGGCGAGCACGCCAAAGCCCACGTAGAAGGCGAGGAAGACCCAGCGCTGGACCGCGGGCGCGAACGACACGCCCTCGAGGTCCACGAACGAGAAGGACGAGGCGCCGGCGTTGACGTAGAGGGCGAAGATGCCGACGAGGATGAACGCCGACCCGAAGAGGAGGTACAGGGTGAGCTTCATCGCCGCGTATTCTTTCGTGCCGACGCCGGTCTCCCGGTACGCCCACGCAAAAATGCCGCGCGGGCGGATCTCGCCGCTCGAGCCCCACACCCCGATCAGCAGGTACATCGGGAGGACGGCGAGCTCGTAGAACAAGAAGAACACGAAGAGGTCGAGCGCGACGAAGACGCCGAACACGCCCGTGACGAGCGCCAGCAGCAGCGCGTAGAACTCCTGGCTGCGAACGGTGACCGTCCACGACGCGAAGACGCCGGCGAAGATGATCACCGCCGTCAGCAACACCAGGAGCAGGCTGATCCCGTCCACACCGAGCTCGTAGGAGATGCCGAGCGGCGGAACGAGCGGGACCTTCTCGTAGAACTGGAAGCCCGCCGCGTCGCGGTCGTAGACGGCGTAGAGCCAGAGCGCGCCGACCATCGAGACGCCGGTCGTCGCGACCGCGATCAGCCGCACCGCGAGCGGGCGGTAGCGGGCCGTGAACATGATGAGGAGAGCGCCGGCGAAGGGCGACCACGTGATGAGCGACAGAACCGGCACCGTCATCGCGGCCACCACTGCGACCAGACGAAGAGCAGCAGCACGCCGAACGCGACGCCGTAGACGTAGTCCTGCGCGTGCCCGCTCTGGATGTGCCGCAGCAGGTCGCCGCCGCGCAGCGTCCACGCGCTCAGGAAGTTCAGGACACCGTCCACGAGGTAGCGGTCGATCCACCCGATCAGGCGTGAGAAGCCGAGGAGGAAGCCCCGGTAGAGGCCGGCGTAGAGCGTGTCGAGACCGTAGCGGCGGCGCGCGAGGAGGTCGACCACCGAGAACGGGAACGTCGCGGCCAGGCCGCCGGGGTCGACCACGCCGCGCTGGTACGTGGCCCAGGCGAGCGCGATCCCGCCGAGCGCGGCCGCCACCGACAGCGGTGCGAGCCACCCGGGGCCGTGGTGGGCGCCGACGTCCCCGAGCGCGAGCCGGAGACCCACGAGGACGGTGAGGGCCGCGAGGACCCAGAGCGGGGCGCGCATCGTCCAGGACGGGTCGTGCGGGTGGCCGGCCGCGGGCGCCCGGCCGAAGAACGTGAGGAAGACGACGCGGAACATGTAGAAGGCGGTCAGGAGCACCGTGAGCGCGAGCATGAGGAACGGTCCGGTCATGTCCGCCTCCCAGACGCCGGCGAGGATCGCCTCCTTGGAGAAGAAGCCGGCGAGCGGCGGGAACCCGGCGAGCGCGAGCGTGCCGACGATGAAGACGACGCCGGTCTGTGGCATGGCGCGGAAGAGCCCGCCCATCCGGAAGATGTCGTTGGTCCCGACCGCGTGGATCACGGCGCCCGCGCCCAGGAACAGGAGCGCCTTGAACAGGCCGTGCGTCAGGAGGTGGAGGAAACCCGCGTCCGGGGCGCCGGCGCCGGCCGCGGCCATCATGTACCCGAGCTGTGAGACCGTCGAGTACGCGAGGACGCGCTTGATGTCGCTCTCCACGCACGCCATCGTCGCCGCCAGGAGCGCCGTGAAGGCGCCGACCCAGCCGATGAGCGCCAGGACGTCGGGGACCAGGGCGAAGAGCGGCTGCGCACGCGTGACCATGAAGACCCCCGCGGTGACCATCGTCGCGGCGTGGATCAGCGCGGAGACCGGCGTGGGTCCCTCCATCGCGTCCGGGAGCCATACGTGCAGCGGGAACTGGGCCGACTTGCCCACCGCGCCCAGGTAGATCAGGAACATGATCGTCCCGAGCCCCTCGATCGCCAGCGCGTGCTCCTGCGCCAGCGCGAACAGCACGCGGAACTCGAACGTGTCCGTGGCGGCCCACAGCATGACGATTCCGATGACGAAGCCGAGGTCGCCGAGCTTGGTGATCCAGAAGGCCTTCACCGCTGCGCGCGCCGCGGTCGGGCGCGCGTACCAGTAGCCGATCAGGAGGTACGAGCAGAGGCCCACCAGCTCCCAGAACACGAACATCTGGATGAAGGACGGCGAGAGCACGAGCCCCAGCATGGAGAACGCGAAGAGCGACTGGAACGTGTAGTACCGGCCGAGCGACGGCGGCCGCTCGTCGTGGAGGTACGCGAGCGAGTAGATCTGCACGAGGAGCGAGACCAGCGTGACCAGCACGAGCATCGCGTTGGCGAGCGGGTCCACCAGCACGCCGACGGTCGCCGTGGGGCCATCGTCGGCCGGAATCCAGGTCCACGTCGCCTCGCGCGTGAATCCCACACTCCACACGAGCACGGCGCCGAGGAAGGCCGCCGCGATCGCCGCGATCGAGACGGCGCCCGCCGCCCGCCCCGCGCGACGCAGCGGGGCCACGACCGCGAGCAGGACGAAGCTCGCGAACGGGAGTCCCAGGACAAGGACCGGCAGCCAGACGGTCGCGTCCATCGCGTCAGCCCCGAAGCAGGTCGAGGCGGTCGGCCTCCACCGTCCGCCGCACGCGGAAGATCACAATGACGATCGCCAGCCCCACCGCGACCTCGGCGACGGTGATCGCGATCGTGAAGAGCGTGAAGACCAGCCCGAGGAGGTCCCCGTGGAATCGGGCGAAGGCGACGAGATTGATGTTCACGGCGTTGAACATCAGCTCGATCCCGAGGAGGATCCCGATCGCGTTGCGCCGCGTGAGGACGCCGAAGAGGCCGATCGCGAACACGAGCGCGGCGAGCGTGAGGTACGCGGTCAGGCTCACTCGTCCGCCCTCGCAAAGTAGAGGGCGCCCAGGAGCGCCACGACCAGGAGCACGCCGAGCAGCTCGAGCGTGAGGGCGAACGGCCCCACCAGCGCCCGACCGAGGGCGGGGGTCGCGTCACCGACGAGCGGCGCCCGCGGGAGGGACCGGGGCACGCGGATCAGGAAGCCGGCGATGCCGATGAACACCCCCGCGGCGACGACCCCGCCGTTCACGAGGTGGCGGCTCGTCTGGGTAATGCGCTCGCCGACCAGCCGCTCGGTCAGCATGATCGCGAAGACCACGATCGCCATCACCCCGACCGCGTAGAGGAGGAGCTGGACGGCGAAGAGGAAGGGCGAGTCCAGCAGGAGGAACACGACGCCCGTCGCGACGAGCGCCGCCGCGAGGTAGAGCACCGCGTGGAAGAGGTTGGGGGTGAGCACGACGGCGAGGCTCGACGCCAGTAGCACCACGGCTACCACCCAGAACCCCGCCGTCTCGAGCGTCACTCGGCGGGCTCCTTCACCTCTCCCCTGGCCTCGGCCTTGGCCGGTTTCGGGGGCGCCTGCATGTCGCGCAGCCGGGTCCCCGTCGCCCACGAGGGCTCGAACTGGCGCCCGAGGGCGTGGAGCCGATCCTTGTCGAGCAGGAGGTCACGCCGATCCGCCGTGGCGAGATCGAACGACTTCAGCATGATGATCGCGTCGGTCGGACACACCTGCACGCACAGCTCGCAGAACTCGCACGAGTAGAGCTCGAGCGTGAACGTCTTCGCGTAGTTCCGCTTCTCGCTCTTGAGCATCTCGACCTTGATGACCTGGGGCGGGCAGATGTACTCGCAGAGGCGGCAGCCGATGCAGGCTTCCTCGCCCGTCTCCTTTTCGTAGACGAGCGCGAGGATCCCCCGGAAGCGGTCGGGGTACGGCCGCTGGACGTCCGGATAGCGGACCGTCACCGGTCGTCGGAAGAGGTTCCGCAGCGTAATCGCCATCGCCCGGCCGACGGCGCCGACGAGCTGCGCCGTCTCCCGCCAGAATCCCACCGCGGGACGGGCCCCGTTAGACGCCACCGGCGCCTCGCGTGGCGACCACGAGCCCCGTCGCGAGCAGCAGGACGAGCGTCGCCGGCAGCAGGAGCTTCCAGGAGATCGCGAGGATCTGGTCCACACGGATCCGCACGAAGGACCAGCGGACCCACGTCACGATCAGGAAGATGAGCAACGCCTTCCCGAGGAACCAGAACGGACCGAGCCACGCCGGCCCCGGCCCGAGCCAACCGCCCAGGAAGAGCAGCGCCCCGAGGAAGCTCGTCCCCAGCATGTGGGCGTACTCGCCCAGCTGGATCAGCGCGAACTTCATCCCGCTGTACTCGACACGGAAGCCCGCGACCAGCTCCGACTCGGCCTCGAGGATGTCGAACGGCACGCGGTTCTCGGCGGCGAGCGTCGCGACGAGGTACGCGACGAACGCGAGCTGCCCGAGGACCGGGTAGAAGACGAACGCCAGCCCCTGCTGGGCGTCGACGATCGCCGACATCTGGAGCGACCCCGCGAGCAGCACGGGGACGAGCGCCGCGAACACGAACGGGAGGTCGTAGGAGATGATCTGGTTGACGGCCCGCATCGCCGACAGCAGCGCGTACTTGTTGTTGGACCCCCAGCCGCCCATGAAGAGCCCGACGATCTCGAGCGAGGAGACCGCCAGGAAGAACAGCACCCCGATGTTCAGGTCCGCCACGCCGAGCCCCGGGGCGAACGGGATCGTCGCGAAGATGAGCATGCACGGGACCAGGAACACGACGGGGGCGAGGTTGTAGACGCCACGGTCGGCGGCCGCCGGAACGATGTCCTCCTTGATCATCAGCTTGAGCGCGTCCGCGATCGGCTGGAGCCACCCGTGCGGGCGGCCGACGTAGTAGGGACCGATCCGCGACTGCATCCGCGCCGCGAACTTGCGCTCGAGGAGCGTCACGTAGGTCACCAGCAGGACCACCGCGTTCAGGACGACGAACGCCACGAGCGCGTGCCAAGCGACGGGCGGCAGGGCCATGGTCGTCAGCGATCGACCTCACCGAAGACCGGGTCCACGGAGCCCATGATCGCCACGACGTCCGCCACCTTGTGACCGGGGACGATGTGCGGCAGCACCGCGAGGTTCGAGAACGACGCGCCCCGCCACTTCATCCGGTACGGTTTGGGACCGCCGTCGCTGACGAGGTAGCAGCCGACCTCGCCGCGCGCCCCCTCGACGCGCGCGTACCCCTCACCCTTCGGCACGCGCACCTGCCCGACCGACTTCACGCCCGGCCGCGACGAGATCGGCCCCGCGGGCAGGCCGTCGAGGGCCTGGCGGACGATCCGGATCGACTGGCGGAACTCGACCATCCGCACCCGGTAGCGCGCGTAGCAGTCCCCCGCGGTCTCGACGGGCACGACGAAGTCGAAGTCCGCATACGACGAGTACGGCTCGGCGCGCCGCACGTCGTAGTTCACGCCCGAGCCGCGGATGAGCGGCCCAGAGACGCCCACCGCCTGCGCGAGCTCGCGCGAGATCACCCCGACCCCCTGCGTGCGGGCCACGAAGAACGTGTTGCGCTCGAGCATCGCCTCGTACTCGTCGATCCGGCGCTCGATGAAGCCGACGGTCTCGCGCACCTTCGCGTCCCAGCCCGCGGGGATGTCGTACCGCGTGCCGCCGACCTGGTGAAAGCCGTAGAGGAGGCGGGCCCCGGTCAGCTCCTCCAGGCGATCGAGCACCATCTCGCGCTCGCGGATCGTGTAGAGGAAGACCGTCGCGCCGCCGCCGAGCGCGCCGCCCATGTCCAGGCACCAGGTGCCGAGCCAGAGGCAGTGTGACGCGATCCGCTGCAGCTCGGCCGCGATCACGCGCAGATACTGCGCGCGCCGGGGAACCTCGATCTTCGCGATCCTCTCGACCGCCGAGACGTACGCGAGCTCCGAGGTCATCGCGGCGACGTAGTCGGTTTTCGACGCGATCGACGGGTACTGGACGTAGGTGAGCGTCTCGCCGAGCTTCTCGTGGCAGCGGTGGAGATAACCGATCACCGCGTCCACGCCGACGACCGTCTCGCCCTCGAGGGCGAGGATCATGCGGAAGACGCCGTGCGAGGACGGGTGCTGCGGCCCCATGTTCATCATGAGGCGCTCGTTGCCCCCGTACCCGAGCTCGACGATCTGCTGGATCTGGGTGTCGGGCATTACTTCATGGGCGACGCGGGCGCGGGGAGCAGGATGACCGAACGCATCTCGACGAGCAGCGGCATCCCCTTCCCGAGGAACGCCTGCCAGTCGGGATCCTTGACGGCGTTGGCCCGGACCTCCGCACGGTGGTTCAGGTCACGGTACGCCCAGAGGTGGACGACCTCGTTGAGCTGCGCGATCTCCGTCTGCCACAGCCCGACGTTCTTCGAGTACTTCTCGCGCACGGGCAGGATCGCCTTGAAGTGGCTGAGCCACTCGCCCGCCTTGCCTACCAGGGTGCGGTACGTCCGAAGCTCGTAGACGTGCCCGCCGTCCAGGGGTGGCTTGAGCGGCAGCTGCGCCGAGAGCATCTTGTTCTCCTGGGCGACGAGCAGAGGCCGGATTTTCGGCATGTAGTCCTTGGTCCACGCGTCGTTCTTCATGAGCTCCGCGCGGAGCCGCTCCCGCTCGACGAGGTCGGGGTAGGCCCAGAGGTGGACGAACTGGTTCAGCGTGCCGAACTCCGTCGTCCACGACCCCTCGAGCTTTCCGTACTTGTCGCCCCGTGTCGGGCGCCCCACCTCCGCGTTGAGCTTGAGGTACTCACCTTGCTTGCCCGGCACCAGCGTGTACGTCCGCAACTCGTAGATCATGGATGGCTCCTCCCGTGATGGCTCATCGGTACGGTGCAAAGGGCGTGTCGACGGCGTAGTCCTTGCGGAGGGGATGGCCTTCCCAGTCCTCGGCGAGCAGGATCCGCCTGAGGTCCGGATGGCCCTCGAAGCGGATGCCGAACATGTCGTAGCACTCGCGCTCCATCCAGTCGGCGCCGCGGTAGAGCCCCGCCAGCGAGGGGCAGCGTGTCTCGCCCGGGCCGAGGCGCGTGCGCAGGGTCACGACGAGCCCGGCGTCGAGGTTCTCGAGGCGGCAGACGACCTCGAGCCCGGACTCCTTCCAATCGATGGCCGATAGCCAATTAAAATAGTGCGCGCCGAGCTCGCGGAGCGCGAAGGTCGCGAGTTCCGTCCAGCTCTCGCGCGGCACGACGACGGTCACGGTCGCGCCCTCGACCGCCGCCTCGATGCCAAACGTCTCCCGGATTCGCGCGCTCGCGTCGGCGGCCGTCATGCTCACTGGGGATCGGAGGCGGTCGGACGCTTGCCGGTCTTCTGGAATTCGGCGACCTGCTCCTGCAGTTTGAGCAGCCCGTACATCAGCGAGTCGGGCGTCGGCGGGCATCCCGGGACGTAGACATCGACCGGGACGACCCGGTCGACCCCCTTCACGACGTGGTAGCCGTGGCGGAAGGGGCCGCCGGAGTTCGCGCACGAGCCCATGGAGACCACCCACTTCGGGTCGGGCATCTGGTCGTAGATGCGCTTGAGCATCGGCGCCATCTTGATCGTCACGGTTCCGGAGACGATCATGAGGTCCGAGTGGCGCGGCGACGCCCACGGGACCATCCCGAAACGCTCGACGTCGAACCGGGACGCGAACGTCGCCATCATCTCGATCGCGCAGCAGGCGAGCCCGAACGTCACCGGCCAGATCGACGACTTTCGCGCCCAGTTGAAGATCTTGTCGGTCGTCGTCGTCACGATCCAGCCACCGGGCATGTGGTGGATCGTGTCGGCGATCGCAGCGAGGGCGCTGGAGGTCTTGTCGTCGGTCGCGCGCTCCTGATGGTACTTCTCCCACTCCTGGAGATCCTTGAACTCGCTCCACACCGGCGGCGGAATCTGTGGCGTGGGCGCCTTCACTTCCACTCGAGGATTCCCTCACGGTAGGCGTAGAGCCAGCCGAGCCCGATGATCGCGACGAACACCGCCATCACCCAAAAGGCCGCGAGCCCCGCGCTGCGGAGCACGAGCGCCCAGGGAAAGAGGAACACCGCGAGCGCGTCGAAGACGATGAACACGAGGGCGACCAGGTAGAAGCCGACGGGGAATTGGACCCACGCCGAACCGATCGGCTCCGCGCCGCACTCGTAGTTCGTGAGCTTCACCACGCCGGGACGGCCGGGGCGGAGCAGCCGCGCGACCACGAGCGACACGACGCCGAAGGCGATGATCAGGACGGCGAAGATGAACACGGGCACATAGCCCGACAACTGGTTCCTCCTTCGCGGATCGACCCAGAAAACGAGTATATCACGCAGTGGTCGGACCGCGACCGAGCCACGAGCGTCGTCCGACAGTAGCGGCCGTGCTAGACTCGCCGTCGTATGCGAGTGCTGGTGGTCGAGGACGAGCCGGACCTCGGCGACCTGCTGGGCGATTTCCTCCTCGACCTCGGACACCACCCGCTGGTGGTCAGGAGCGCCGAAGCCGCGCTCGGCAAGCTCCAGACCGAACGCCCCGACGCGATCATCCTCGACGTCCATCTGCCGGGCATGAGCGGCCTCGACTTCCTCCAGCTCCGCCTCGTGCGCGAGCTCGGCGTACCGATCGTCGCCGTCTCGGGTGTCGCGACCGAGAGCCAGGCCCGTGAGTGCCTGCGCCTGGGCGCGACCGACTTCATGGGCAAGCCCATCCCGCTCGACCGGCTCGGCGAGATCCTCTCGGTCATCGAGCCGCACGCGCTGAGCCGCCTCGAGGAGTCCTGGCGGCACGACCGACGCGCCTCGTCACGAGCGCTCCTCGCCCTGCCGATCCGGGTGCTCGAGTACGGCGGCAGCGAGCACCGCGGGACGACCGTGGAGCTGGGCGTGGAGGGCCTGAAGGCGCGTCTGGACGCGTCGCTCAGGCCACGCACGGTGGTGAGGCTCTCGTTCACGCCGCCCGACGCGGGCTCGGCGATCACCGTGACGTCGCTCGTGATCCGCGCGGACCCCGACGGGTACGCGTTCGCCTTCGTCCGCCTGCCGGAGGCCGACACCCGGCGCCTCCGCGACCTGATCCGGCGCCCGCCGTCCCGCTGAGGGCGGGACGGCGGGTCACGCCTCCGTGAGCGACGCGAGCGCGCCGGCGCGGTCGGAGGCGGCGAGGCGGGCGAGCACGCGGTCGGCCAGGGCCACCGCGCGCGCCTCGGCGTCGGGTCCCTGGAGCACCAGCGTGCGATAGCGCAGCGCGAGCTCCCGTGACGCCTGGAATCCGCCGCCGTTCGCCGCGTCGCACTCGGCCGCGCGGATCACGCTCGCGAGCAGCGTGTCGAAGTGCGCCTGCATGCGGCGCCGCACATCGCCGTAACCCTTCACGAGCTGGGCGCCGCGTGCGACTTCCAGGGCGAGCGCCCTGTCCCAGCCCACGCACCGCGCCAGGGCGGCGAGCCATCGGTCGATGCGCACGTGCTCTTCGTGCGCGCGGTGAGAGATCGGGCGCAGCGGGCGGAGCAGCGTCAGCACCCACACGCGCAGGTAGCCCAGGACCGTCGTGGTCTTGACGTGCTGACCGAGGGCCGGCCGGCCGTGGGGCCAGCGGCGCTCGGCCCAGCGGGCGAAGGGCGCAACGAGTCGGTGGGGCAGGATGCCGTAGATCTCGTCGAGGTCCGGCTTGAGGAAATCGGTGACGACGATCTCGCCCCGCAGCGCTCCCTTCTCCCGCCGGATCCGGTCGAACCGGCTCGGACGAGTCTTGAGCTGGGCCACGCGGATGGCGTCTTCGTACGCCATCCAGACGGCCAGGTGACGGGCGACGACGCGGGCCAGCTCGGGGTCGGCCGCGAACGGCCGGAGCCGCTCGAGGTACCGCTCGGCGTAGCGTCGGTCCTGGTAGTCCACGAGCCGGGTGATTGCTGCCGCGAGCGTCGGCCGCAGCTCGGCTGGGAAGACGCCCACCTTCCGCTCGATGTCCGGATCGAGCGCCGGGCTCGTTGGGGAGGGAGGGAGGGAGGGGTCCCGGGCCCCCTCCCCCCCTCCCGCCTTCAGACGCGTCGCGACGGCCAGCCCGGCGTCGAAGCCGCGGAGGTTGGCGTCGACCTGCACGCCCTTCGCTCGGATCGCGTCCCGGTAGGCATCGACGCGGATCGGCAGGACGCCCGAGCCCGCCAGGGCGCCGAGCAGCACGGCATTGGCCTCGGTTCCGTGCTCGCGGGCCAGGGCCAGCGCGTCGAAGGCGAAGAGCGCCCGCGAGAACGCACGCGCCCCAGCGTCGAGATCCTCGCTCGAGTAGATCCCACGCCCTGTCGCGATCTTCTCGTGGATCGAGTAAAGCCGATGGGTGCTCGCGATGATCGTCGTCCGGTCGGGCGACGGAAAGCCGAGCTCGATCATCCGACCGACCTCGAGGAACTCCGGCGCGAGAAGGACGTCGAGCGCGCCGGGCACCGGATAGAGCGAGAACGCGGGCGGCTCCGCCGTGCCGTCACGCTCCGTGAAGAGCTCGATGTAGTACGTGGTCGAGCCGGTACGCTGGGCGACGCCCGGAATCGAGGTGCCGTGGACCTGGAGCCCGTCGGCCAGCGCCGCGTCGACGATCCACTCGAGGAGGACGCCGCCACCCTGCCCGCCGACGGCGGGGATCAGGATGGACAGGAGCCGCGCGTCGCTCACGCCGTAACGGCGGCGAGGCGCCCGATGACGCGACGACGCACGCGGCCCACGAAGCGCGTCCACCGCGTCGGGTTCGCGATCACCCTGACCTCGTAGAAGGACGGGCAGAGCACCGCGGCGTGTGCGACCTCACCGCAGACGCCGCAGCCGACGCATGTCTCGTCCACGTAGGCGATCGGATCCTCTCGCAGCGGGTCGGGGTTCTCCCGGAGGGTGAGCGATGGACAGCCGTTCAGACGCATGCACGAGTGGTCGCCCGTGCAGACGTCGGGATCCACCCCGAAGCGCGGCTGGACGACCTCCGCGCCCGCGGCGATCGCCTGCCGGACGCGGGGCTTCTCGCGGCGCTGGCGCTCGAGCATGCACTCGTTCCGGGCGATGATGACCTTGAGGCCCGGCACCCGCGTCGTGAGCGCCTCGCGGAGCGTCCCGATGACCTCGGCAATCCGGTAGGAGTTCACCGTGCGGATCCACTTGACGCCGAGCCCGCGGAGCGCGTCGGGGATGCCCATCCGCAGCGGCTCGTTGCGGGCGTTCGTGCCGGTCGACGGGACGTGGTGCTGGCCCGTCGCCGCGGCGTAGAAGTTGTCGAGGATCACGAGCACCGAATCCTGCCGGTTGTACATCGCGTTCGCGACGCCGTTCGTCAGTCCGTTGTGCCAGAAGCCCCCGTCGCCCATCACCGCGACGGTCCGCTTGCCGAAGAGCGGCGCGACGGCGCTCGACGACGCGAGCCCCATGCCGTACCCGAGGACCGAGTTCCCGACATTGAACGGTGCCTGCGTCGAGAACGTGGAGCACCCGATGTCTGCCGAGACGTGCGTGTCGCCGATCGCGGGCTCGCGCTGGCGCAGGATCTTCAACGCGCTGAACACCGGGCGCTCCGGGCACCCGGTGCAGAAGGACGGGGGCCGCTTCGCGACAGGCTCGGGGAGCACGGAGCGGACTTTTTCCCGGTGGGCGGTGAGCGCCTGGTAGCGCGCGTCGATCTCGGTCGCCGACCGCGACGTGAGCCCGCCGGCGGTGAGAAACCGCCGGAGCCCGCCGATCACGAGCTGCGGGACGTACTCGCCGTGGGGGGAGAAGACGTGCTTGCCCTGGATCTCGACATCGAGCCGGGCGTCGTGGGCGAGCGCCCCGAGCTCGCGCTCGATGTAGTTCGGCATGCCCTCTTCGACGACGAGCACGCGCCGCTTGCCCCGGAGGAAGGCGAGCAGCTCGTCGGGGACGAGCGGGTGGATGGCGTTCAGAACCAGGAGCGGGATCGCCGTGCCGCCGCGCGTGTCGGCGAGGCCGAGCACGTGGAGCCCGCGCAGCGTCGTGTTCCAGAGGCCCCCCTGCATGACGATCCCCAGATCGGGCTCGGCCCCGCGATGGTGCTCGTTCAGCCGGTGCTCGACGATGTAGCGCTGCGCCGCCGGCAGACGCTTCTCGAACTTCTGCGCTTCCATCTGATACGTGAACGGCGGCAGGTTGATGCGCTCGAGGCTGAAGCTCGGCTCGCTGAGCGGCGAGAGCATGCTGATCTTCGGTCGCACGTTATCCCGGCAGCGGAGCGTGCCGCGCATGTGACAGGCGCGGATGCGGATCGAGAAGAGGACGGGCTCGTGGCACGCCTCGGAGAGGCCGAAGCCCGCTTCCACGAAGCGCGCGAAGGACTCGAGGCTGTTGCGCGGGTCGAGCAGCGGGAGGGACGACTTCAGCGCGGTCGAGTGCGTGCGCTCCTGGAGGATCGAGGCGCCCTCGCCGTAGTCCTCGCCGATCACGACGACGGTGCCACCGATGACGCCGGCGGACGCGACGTGCGAGAGCGCGTCGGAGGCGACGTTGGTGCCGACCACCGACTTCCACGTGACGGCTCCCCGCATCGGGTAGTTGATCGAGGCGCCCAGGAGCGCCGCCGCGGCCGCCTCGCTCCCCGATTGCTCGAAGTAGATCCCGAGGGGCTTGAGCAGCGGCTCGTTCGCGTCGGCCAGGACGTCGATCAGGTAGGAAACGGGCGCGCCCGGGTAGCCGCCCACGTAGCTCACGCCCGACTGGAGCAGCGCCTTGGTGATCGCCAGGATCCCCTCGCCGCGCAGCACCTCCCCCGCGCCGTAGCCGAGCTGTTTCACGTCCTCAGCGAACGAGCGCTCACCCATGGCCGGTAGTGTACTACGACCGTGGACGTCGTGATCCGCCGCGCGCTGCCCGCGGACGCGCGGAGCGCCATCCGGTCTCCTGCGCGGTTCGCGGCGCGTTACCACGCTGAGGGTCGACGGCACGCGCGTCCTTCGGATCGCGTCGGACCCGTACTCTGAGGGCTCCTATCTGCGAATGGGCGCACGGCGAGTCGCTCAGTGGCCGTCCACGCCGAGGGGACGGGCGCTCCCGCCGCTGGAATAGGGCGTTGGCCCGCAAGACGTAGGCGTATCTGATTTGAGGCATTGACCGTGCGTCGAGTCGCGCGACGCTGGATGTGTGAGGCTGCCTCAGCCGTATGTCGTGATCGATCCCGAGGTGCTCAGGCGGCTCTACGTGGACGAGAGGCTCACGACCGATGAGGTCGCGGCCCGGCTGGGGTGCGGGGCGACGACGGTGGCGAGAAGGCTACGCGAGTTCGGGATTCAAGCCCGCCCCCGGGGACCATTCCCCGGGTACGCATTCGAGCGCAGCACAGCCGCTCCATATCGCCGCACTCAATGGTCCCCGAGACAGCCTATGTCGTGGGCTTGATCGCGACGGACGGCAACCTCTCAGGAAACGGGCGCGCCGTCTCGATCACCTCGAAGGATCTGGATCTGCTCGAGACCGTACGAGCGTGTCTCGACCTGCGAACCAGGATCAGCCCCGTGAAGGGTGGCTATGGGACGACGTGCTACCGTGTCCAGTGGAGCGACCGTCGGTTCTATGGCGGGCTCGTTGGGATAGGGCTGACGCCCGCCAAGAGTCTCACCCTGGGGCCACTGGTGATTCCCAACGAATGCTTCGTCGATTTCTTCCGCGGCTGCGTCGACAGGGACGGCACGGTCCTCGTGTACATCGACCGGTATCACACGCGGACGGGGACAAAATACGTCTACGAGCGTCTCTACGTGTCCCTCGTCTCCGCGAGTCGCCCCTTTCTCGAGTGGATCCAGGCGACGGCGCATCGGCTCGTCGGTGTCTCCGGGACCATCAATACAAAGAGGAACCGGGACCGGCGGCCGATCTCAATTCTTCGCTACGCGAAGGCCGAGTCGATCCGGGTGATCGGCTGGATGTACTACGCGCCCGAGGTCCCGTGTCTCGCTCGCAAGCGAGCGAACGCCGAGGCGTTCCTCTCGCCTCTGGGACGCGCCCTTGTCCGCCACGTCGGCCGACCGAGGGTCGGATGGCTGTACAATGTAGCGCCATAAGGTGGGACCCTGAACAAGCCCGCCGGAGTGTCGGAACGGAAGACGATGGCGTCTCAAAAGCGCCTGCCCGTAAGGGCGTGCGGGTTCGAATCCCGCCTCCGGCACCATACCTTGACAACCTTTCCCGCCGCCCGGTAACGTGATGCTTCGCGTGGGGCTGTAGCTCAGCTGGGAGAGCACAAGGCTGGCAGTCTTGGGGTCAGGGGTTCGAATCCCCTCAGCTCCACCAATCCTTCCCCGATAGTTACCGCACGATCCTCGATCTGATCTGCTCCACTCGTTGCGCGGGGGTTGCGGCCGGTTAGCCGATCGACCGCCTCCCTGTTCGATCCGGGCACCAGATGGCCGTAGATGTCGACGGTGACCTTGATCGAGTGATGGCCCATCTGCCCCTTCACGTACGCCGGGGACTCGCCGTTCTGGAGGAGCCGCGACGCGAACGTGTGGCGCAGGTCGTGGAAGCGGATGCGCCGCAGCCCCGCCTTCGAGAAAATCTTGTGGAACACGCGGCGCTCGAAGTCTGACCTCCAGAGCGGCTTCCCGTCCTCGTTGCAGAAGATCCACTCGGGGATCTGGCCCCAGCCTTTCGCCAGAGCCTCCTTCGCCCGCGCTGCCTTGAGCCGCTGGAGCTCCTCCGCGAGCTGGCGGGACATGTCGACTCGACGAATCTTCTTGTTCTTCGGCAGCTCAACCCTGCCGCCATCGTGGAGACTCCGGCGAACTTCGATGAAGCGGCGCTGGAAATCGAGATCGCCCCACAGAAGCCCTGCCAGCTCGCCGAACCGGAGGCCGGTTCTCAACGCGCAGAGCAGCATCGGGTAGTGGCGCGGGAAGTGCCCCTGCGCCACATCCAAGAAGTGGGCCTCCTCCTCGACGCTGAACGGATCGATGCGCGAGCGCGGATCGCCGGCATCCCTGAGGAAGCGCCCGATCTTGGCCGCCGGATTCGTGGCGATCGCGCCATCCTCGATCAACTGGTTGAACGTCTGCCGAACGGGAGCGATGACGTTTCGCACGAGGCTCCGGCTCCGGCCCTGAGCAAGCAGATCGGTGACGAGCCCGCGAATATCGTCCCGCGTTACGGCCGTCACCGCCTTGCTGCCGAAACGAGGGAAGGCGTAACGCTCGAGTGCGCTCTCCGAGCGCCAGGCGCGCCTGGATCTTCTCCGCCGCTGCCTTCGCGGCACGCTGAGCTTCCCTGCCGGTGCCGACGCACTTGGCCTTCCGCTTCCCCTTGTGATCGATGAACAGCCACCACGCGCCGTTTCGCTGCCTGATCTTGACGCCCACGACCGGGGCCCTCCCCGTTACTTCACGAGATCCACGAGTGTGACTCCCAGCGCTCTCGTGATCTGTTCCAATGTGTCCAGCGTCGGAGGATGCATTGCTCGCTCAAGACGGGCTAGCGTCACACGGTTGATATGCGCCTTCTTTGCGAGAGCTTCCTGGCTCATGCCCTGCTTATGCCGAAGCTCAGCGATCCGGGCCGCGACCTTTCTGGTAGCTGGTGTCACAGTAGCATGCACGCTACTACAGAATTGGTCCATGTCAACAGCGCACGAGAGCGGGGGTCCAGATCCCGAATGACTTCATCAACGACCCGGGCAACGCGGGAGTCGGCCTGCCGGAAATGGGCCACCCACGTATCAAACTCAGATCGGCGGACGAGGATCTTGCCGCCCACCCGGTAGTGGGGCAGCGGCCGGGCCGGGTGGTCCAGGTACTCCCTGAGCGTCCTGTTCTTTATTTCAGTTTCTTCAGTGCCTCGTTTGCGGCGTCTCTTATCAGTGTCGACGGATCGCCCGTCGCAAGATTTCGAATCAACGGAATAACGTCAAGGTCCCCCAGTTTTGCGAGCCCCTCGACGCTCTCAAGCCTTACATACGGCGAGCTATCCCTCACGGCTCGAAGAAGCGCGTCTTTGATTTTTTGTCTGGACAGAGGATCGCTCACCCTTGAGACATTTTGTGTGTCTAGCATGTGAGCAAGCACAAAACTTGCCGAGCCCCTTGTGCCGGTGTCGCCGCGATTCAGCAGTTCTATCATGCGATCGAGTGCCGCATCACCAAACCCCGCCAGAGTGCTCGTTACCATATAGCCCGTTCGTAAAGCTCCAATCAATGCCTCGAGCGATCTTGTGTCTCTCAAAGAAGTGACAGCCGCGATTAGATCCTCATAATATTCCATCCTTTCCTCAGCGTCGGGGAACGGGTGAGGGAAGTCCGGTCCTTCCTTAGCGTATTTCTGTAAAATGACGGCTTCTCGCTCCTTTTCTAGTGCATTTTCTCTCTCTAGGACCTTCACCAGAGCCAGCTTAATGTCATCGGATCTTTCGGGCCACTTTCGCAACAAATCTGATAATGCGCGCCGAGGCTCCACGCGCGCACTATCGGCCTTCAGAAGCCTATAAAACGCCGTGCTGCGATTTCTCCAGTCAGCATCTTCCAACTGCTTTATCGATTGCTCAAGGACCGAGAGATCGGATCGCTGGCCGTAGGAGGGAACGACAAGCAGCAGGATTCCGCAAACGAAGACGGACATGCCTACGAGTCTCTTCGCCGAAGTTCTATCTTAGTTTCTGCAGTGCTTCATTTGCAGCATCTCTCACTGGTTTAAAAGGATCGTTCATCGAAAGATTTCGAATCAGAGGAATAACGTCAGGATCCTTCAATTTTGCCAGCCCCTCGACACCCCCGAGTCTCATAAGACCCGACTGATCCCCAGCGGCTCGAATGAGCGCATCTTTGATTTTCTGTCTGGACACAGGATCACTCACCTTCGAAGCATTTTTCGCGTCGAGCATCCCCGAAAGCACTCCACATGCCGAGTGTCTGGAGACCTCGTCACCGTTATTGAACACTTCGAGTACGCGGTCGAGCGCAGCATCGCCGAGTTCTGCCAGGGCGCTCGTTACCATATTCCCCGTGTTTATGGCGCCGACCAACGCGTTCACCGATCTGGGGTCTTTCAAACCCCTGACCGCATCGACTAGATACGAATAGTAAGAATCCCTTTCCGCAGCATCTGGGAACGGATGGGGAAAGTTGGGTCCCTTGTATTCCCGCAAAAAGAAATCTAGCCGTGCCTTTTCTACTTGATTTTCTTTCTCTAACAGCTTGATCACGGCGAGCACAATCTCATCGGATTTTTCGGGCCACCTCCGCAACAGAACCGATAATGCGTCCCGAGTGAACCCTGGCTCATGGACTAGCCCCATAAGCCTCTCAAACGCCACGCTGCGGTTTTTCCAGTCTGGATCCTTCAACTGCTTTAGCGATTCCTCAAGGACCGAGAGGTCAGATTGTTGACCATAGGAGGGAAAGGCAACACTCGTCATTGCAAACAAGATAGAGATGCTCGAGAGTCTTTTCATTGAGAGCCTCCACGCACCGTGCGATCGATACCGAGTCGGAGCGCCTTGAGCTCCTCGATCAGCGCCCGCATTGACGAGGTCGGCCATCGGCTTCTGGCAGGAACGATCCCAGTTGATTGTCGTTCGCATCGGTCATTCCTCAGCTTCCTCCATCAGGTTGGGCGTTCAGAGAGCCTCTGCCAGAACGTGGGAATGTCGAGGATCGGGATCCCTCGAACCTCGCGGAGGCTCAGGAGGTCGGCGTCGGCACTGACCACGTAGTTCGCCTCGCCCGATACTGCGCATTCGAGGAACTTGTCGTCTGTGGGATCCCGGCTCATGCGAATCGCGACATCAGGACGAACGAGCGTGGCCCGACGTTGGAGTCGAACCAGCACAGCTCGAGCCTCGCGTGGCGTCACTCGGAGTTTTCGCAACACGTCCGGGCGCATGGTCACCGCGTCGACTTCGGCGAGGATCTGCTCGGAAACGAGGAGGACGAACTGGTCGGCTCGCCACGCCTCGTAGATGCGAGCCGTGAGGCTCTCGGTACGCGCGAGCGCGCCCCTCAGGAGGACCTGAGTGTCAAGAACGACTTTGGGCCCGGACAGCGCGCACCGCTTCGTCGATGATGACGGCGATCGCCTCGTCCCCGAGCGACGCGGCCCGCCGCCGCGCTCGCTCGATCACGGCGTCGAGCTCCTTATCGGACAGCGTCTGGAGCGAGCGGTCGATTTCCTCGAGACCAGCGCGCGTGGTCAGGAGGTCGGGCAACACCTCGTGCGCCAACTCCTGACGCTCGGTCTCAGAAAGAGCCCGGATCTCCGCGATGAGCGACTCTACCCTCTTCGTTGCCACGGCGCCGCACCACCTCTCGACGGGGTATCTCCCCTACAATAGCATGCTGGCCACCACGAGCTGGTTGCGGCTGGGTTGCGTCCGGCGCATCGATTTGCCACGATTTGCCGAGATGCGGTTCATAAATTACGAGGATTTATCGTCCACCGGTCGGCCTGGCAGTCTTGGGGTCAGGGGTTCGAATCCCCTCAGCTCCACCATTTCTCCCCCGATAGTTACCAAGCGTGTGGGCGAGTGGCGCAGCGTACGAACCTTACGTAGGTCGGTGGAGCCGTCTCGTCGCTCGCGAGTTTGTCGAATGGCTCGCGATCCCGCCTGCTGCACGGTGGTTGGACGTCGGCTGCGGCACGGGTGCGCTCACTGAAACCATACTTCGCAACGCCAACCCGGCGCAGATCGACGGCATTGATCCTTCGGAGGGCTATCTGGAGCTCGCGCGGCAACAGCTTCACGATCCTCGCGTTCGCTTTGGCGTCGGCGACGCGCGCCACCTCTCTGCCGAATCGGAGCGGTACGATGCAGTCGTATCCGCGCTCGTGCGCAACCGCTGGCCCGAAAAGGCTCTGCATACGGAGGGTATCGATGGCGAACACGGCATACATGGTGGTAGAGCATTTCAAGGACAAGGACGCCGTGCCCGTCTATCGCCGTTTTCGCGAGCGCGGCCGTATGGCGCCTGAGGGCCTCGTCTATGTCGCGAGCTGGGTCGATCACAAGCTCGAGCGTTGCTACCAGGTGATGGAAACGCACGACCGTGCACTGCTCGACGAGTGGATGGCAAACTGGAGCGACCTGATCGATTTCGAGGTCCATCCCGTCGTCACGTCGAAGGAGGCTGCCGAGAGAGTCGGGCCGCTACTCGATGACCGACCGAAGCCATGAGGCCCATCACTCGCCTCGCGACTCGCCGGATCCTGTGGTTCGTCTTGCCGGCAGCCGTTCTGGTGTTCGCGGCTGCCTTCTTCCCGTCGATATCCCAACGAGTGCCACGATTTGCCTTTCCGGCCTCGGCAACGGTAGGGGCCGCGCTGCTCGTTTTTTCCTGCGTTAACTCCCTCGTTCAGTTCGTGCGGCGCTACCGGAGAGAAGGGCGCCTTCGCGTCTTCCCCGTCATCGTCAATGCCATTGCAACCATTTTTCTGGTGGTCCTGCCGTTAACGCGCCTTCTGGGAGTGCTGACCGCCTCCGGAGGCGGAGCTCCGCGAACTCTCGCAGGCTTTGGTGATTGGCTGGGGGGAGAAGGGTATCCGAGGCTGAGTCCCCATCGCGGCGTCGACATCGCAGGTAGCATCGGGACGGACGTGCTCGCCGCGGCCGACGGTCGCGTCACCGTGGCGCGGGACACCCAGGACTTGTGCGGTTTGATCGTTGCCATCGCTCACGATCCTTATGGATACCGGACGATCTATTGCCACTTCTCCGCGATCTCGGTGAAGCCGGGAGAGATGGTCAAGCGAGGCCAACGGATCGGTGCCATCGGAACAACTGGGCAGCGCGCGTGGCCCGGCTATGAGCACGTGCACCTGGAGCTGCAGAGAGGCACGGATGCCAAAGACGTCGAGGACCCTGTCCCAAGGATCGTCGGATGCTTCGATGGAACAAAGCTCTACCCGACGGACCGCCTGGTGCTGACGTATCCGGTCCGGTGCTGAGAATTCGCCAGCGAATGCGGAGACGATGTCGTGCGGACGGCCGTCGCCGCAAGCGGAGGCCGCTATGCCCTACGCCCCGATCAGCTTCGCCGCAAAATTCGCCAGGTTCAGTGAGCACTGGTCACCGAGGATCATCGCTCAAATGAACGACTACCATTTCAAGCTCGCAAAGATCCAGGGGAGTTTGTCTGGCACTCTCACGCCGACACCGACGAGGTCTTCATTGTCCTGGACGGGCAAATGACGATTGATTTCCGCGATGGAAAGGTCGCTTTGCAGTCAGGAGAAATGTTCGTGATTCCGAAGGGCGTGGAGCACAGGCCGTTCGCCGATCGGGAGTGCAAGATCATGCTGGTTGAAAAGGCCGGCACGCTCAATACCGGCGACGTGCAGAGCGGTCTCACCGCGAAGGACGGCGTGTGGGTGTGATACCCGATCGCATCCCTGATCTCACCTCCGGCAATCGCATGTGTCCGTCGCCTGACACGGCGCGTTCGACCTCGTAACGCCCCCACTGCGTTCGTAGTGCGGGGTTCGCCTGACGTTCGGCCAGTAAGTGCGCAGGGCTCTTGCTTCGGCAGGCACATTGCGAGAGTTGGGACGGGCACCGGGCTGGCGCCCGTCAGCGGACAGGACGGGGGAGGCGATGAGCCATCGAAGTCACGGGCCGCGGAGGCCCAGAAACGGAGGATGAAGCGTGTCGCGTGCAGATCGCAAGGACAAGTCTCGGGGAGGCGGGGCCGTTGTCGGTCTCGCATTCGTCGCCCTTGGGCTGCTGGGAGCCGTGCCAGCGCTCGCGGCGCGGACCGACAGCGCCGTGCATGCCCCGCCAGCGACGGGCCAATTCGCGTACAACGCGTTCGTGCCCGCGCGCGCGCCAGGCTTCAGCTACGTCGACCCGGTGTTCCACGAGACGGTGCGACGGCTCACCACCGACCACGCGCATGACGACATCTACGCTCGTAACATGTGGTGGTCTGCCGACGAGACGCGGTATCTCCATCGCACGTCGAATCCGGATTTCTGGGACGTGATCGATGTCGCAACGGGGACCGTGACGCACACCGGGATTCCAAACGGTGGTGGGTTCGCGGCAGACGGGGGCTTCGATCCCGTCGATCCCAACGTCCTTTACTATCTCACGGGCACAGATGTCCACCAGGTCACGCTCAATCCGGACGGCACCTTTACGGACGCAATTTATTTCACCCCACCCGGCGGCGCCCCCCTCGGTGACCTCGGCGGCAAGATGAACTGGCTCGACGCCAGCGGGCGCTACATGCTCGTCCGATACGGCGCGGAGCCCTCTGTCCATCTCTATGACCGGACGAATTTCAGCGCCGGTCCTTATGCGAATCCCATAGACGCGACCAGGTCCGTTGGTTTTGGCCTTGGCCTGTCCCCCGACGGTCAATTCGTGGTGGGCTACGACGGACGAGCCGTCGGGTATGGCGGCATGGGCCAGGGGCTGAGCTGGCGGATCGACCACGTCAACCGGGCGCTGCCCGTCACACCGAACTATTTTTGGGGCCTGTGTGGGAACCACGGCGCATTTGTCTCGGCCTCGGACGGGCGAAATTATATGGCCGTCTCGGACTGCTTCAGTGGCACACAACTCTGGCGTGTGGACATCACGAACGCTGTCGGAGATCAGAGCCCCGGCACAGGGCCCGATGTCGATGCCCAGCACGCGATGCCGAACAACAAGCTTCTTGCATCCTGGCCGACTCCGGGAGAGGGAGCGGGCCACGTGTCGGCAGTCGCGGCGGGACCGCTTCGCGACTGGGTCTTCTACGCGACGGAAGACAGAGACGACACCTTCGACGGCGGAACGGGCGACAACACCGGCCGGATCACGCCCTGGCACGCCTACCGCCAGGAGATCATGGCGATCAACGTCATGACGGGCGAGATCCGGCGTCTCGCGCACCATCGGTCGCGGCTCGACGACGACTACTACAGCCAGCCTCACGTGTCGGCCTCCTGGAAAGGGGCAGTGGTCGGCTTCTCCTCGAACTTCAACCAGCCCGGAACCCAAGGCGAGCCTCCGGTCACTGACGTCTACGCGATTCCGTTCGTGTTCCCCGCGCCGTCGCTGAGCTCATTGTCACCCGTCAACGTCGGTGGCGGCCCCGACGGCTTCGTCTTGACGGTGAGCGGAAGGAATTTCGTTTCGAATTCGATCGTCCAGTGGAACGGCACGAATCGGACGACCTCGTTCGTCAGCAGCACAGAATTGCAGGCAACAATTCCGGCCGCCGATATCGCGACGCCAGGCACGGCCGAGGTGACGGTGATCAATCCAGCGCCCGGCGGCGGGACATCGAATGCCCTGACGTTCACGATTCAGTCGGTGTTGTCCCGCCACGTTGTTCCCCGGATCTTGTGGCCATCGACCTGAGCCATGTGCTACAGTCCCCCTGCCAGCCACTGCGGCCCCGAGGGTTGACGCGGGCATGTGCGTCGAGACCCGGTGACGAGGCGTGACCCCACTCTCCTTCACCCAAGAGAGCTGCCATGGAGCCTATTCAAGATCGACTCACCTTCTTGCTCCGAGCGTACCGTACGGTCCGCTTCTGTGACGCCTGTCTGGCGCTGAAGATGGGCGCCTTTCCCCGAGAGGTGCGAGAAGCCGTGGTCCTGATCGGGGACGGATTTCAAATCGCTTCGGGAAAGTGTTCTGAATGTCTGCAGGAGAAGACGGTCGTCCGGGCCGTTGCCGCCTGACCCCGATTCGTCGCTCACAACCCCCTTGAAGACCCTCCCAAGCAGGCGTAGAATCCGGCCGGGCTGGACGCCCACGCATTAAGCAGGCTAGCTTCGACTAGCTTCTCCTGCATGAGGAGCGGGATGCTCGCAGGAGCGCGGTCAGCGTCCGGCCCGCTCTCTCTCCTTGATCTTGCCCCCGACGAACCGTCACTTATGGGTTCGTTCGCCCTCGATTTCAGGGCCTTTCCTTTCGGAAGCTCGGGCGTTCACCCGGTTCAAGTCCCCTCCGCGCGTCAGTAGAGTTCGGACGTCCCATCCTGGTTTCCCCGTAGGAGGCAGGGATGATCCCTTTGGTGGCGCTCGTCCTCACGCTCGTCACGACGGTTTCCGTCGCCCTCGCCCAGCAAGGCAGGCCCGACACGCAGGCTTTCCTCGTCAAAGACATCAATGACACCTTCGACACCGCCGCCGGCTCCTCGCCGGGCCCATTCGTAGAGGCCGGCGGCGCCGTCTTCTTCATCGCCGATGACGGGACCAGCCCCGCGCTGTGGCGGACCGACGGGACGCCGGCCGGCACCGTGATGGTCAAGGCCGTGGGCGGCCGTACCCACAGCCTCTTCAACTTCAACGGCACGCCCTACTTCGTCTCCCAGTTTTCCCCATTCTCCCAGGACACGAGCGACAAGCTCTGGAAGAGCGACGGGACGGCCGAAGGCACCGTGCTCGTGGCGGGAGACAGCGGCTCGCAGCCCCCTCGGCCCACATTCTTCAGCGGGTTCACGGTCGTGAATGACACGATATTCTTCGTCAGCAAGTTCGACATTCAGTGGAGTCTCTGGAAGAGCGACGGGACACCCGCGGGGACCGTGAGGATCCGGACCTGGTGTTGCTGGTCCCCCTCCAACCTTACCGCCGTCGGCGGCACGCTCTTCTTCACCCAACTTCGCCCCGACATCGGCGTCGGCATCGAGCTCTGGAAGAGCGACGGGACGACCGAGGGGACCGTGCTGGTCAAGGACATCAATCCTGGGGCCGGCTCCTCCGGTCCCTCGAATCTCACCGACGTCAACGGCACCCTCTTCTTCAGGGCGTTCCGCCCCGACACCGGCACCGAGCTCTGGAAGAGCGACGGGACGGCTGAGGGCACCGTGCTCGTCAAGGACATCAATCCCGGGGCCGCCTCCTCCGGCCCCTCTAACCTGACCAACGTCAACGGCACGCTCTTCTTCACGGCGTTCCGCCCCGACACCGGCTACGAGCTGTGGAAGAGCGACGGGACCGAGCAGGGCACCGTGCTCGTCAAGGACATCGAGCCCGGGGCGGGCTCCTCCTCCCCCGGCAACCTCGCCAACGTCAAGGGGACCCTGATGTTCTCGGCCCTCCAGGCGGGCACGGGCAGAGAGCTCTGGCGGAGCGACGGGACGCCCGACGGCACCGTGCTGGTCAAGGACATCGTGTCGGGGAACAGCTCGTCGTCGCCAGCCGCCCTCACCGCTGTCGGTGGCACGCTCTTCTTCACGGCCTCTGACTCCGGCACTGGCACCGAGCTCTGGAAGAGCGACGGGACGGAGGCCGGTACCGTGCTCGTCAGGGACATCCACCCGGGCCCCGGCGACTCCAACCCCACCACCCTCACCAGCGGCATGGGCAAGCTCTTTTTCTCGGCATCGCCGCCGAGCACCGGCAGCGAGCCGTGGACCAGCGACGGGACAGAGGCCGGCACCGTGCTCCTCAAAGACATCAACCCCGGGGCAGGGTCGTCGTACCCGAGCGGCCTGGTCCGGGTCAACAAGACCTTGTTCTTCACAGCCTCTCGCCCCGACACCGGCCGCGAGTTGTGGAAGAGCGACGGGACCGAGGCCGGCACCGTCCTCGTCAAGGACATCGTCCCGGGGCCGGGGTCCGGCGCGGGGTCCGGCCCTGGATTTCTCACCGCGGTCAACGGCACCCTCTTCTTCACGGTCTATCACTACTCAGGTGACGTGCTGTGGAAGAGCGACGGGACCGAGGCCGGCACCGTCCTCGTCAAGGACATCTACCAGGGGGGGCCGCAAGGGTCCTGGATCAGCAATCTCACCGCGGTCAACGGCACCCTCTTCTTCACCGACTTCCACCGGGACACCGGCTGGGAGGTGTGGAAGAGCGACGGGACCGACGCCGGCACCGCGCCCCTCAAGGACATCGTCCCGGGGCCCGGCTCGTCCTACCCCGGAAATCTCATCGAGGTCAACGGCACCCTCTTCTTCAGCGCGTTCCACCCGGACACCGGCAGCGAGCTCTGGAAGAGCGACGGGACCGAGGCCGGCACGGTCCTGGTCAGGGACATCAATCCCGGACCCGCCGGATCCGGCCCCTACAACCTCACCAATGTCAACGGCACCCTCTTCTTCACCGCCTTTCGTCCCGAGACCGGCTACGAGTTGTGGAAGAGCGACGGGACCGAGCAGGGCACCGTGCTCGTCAAGGACGTCACTCCGGGGCCGGACTCGTCCGGCGCGACGCCGCTCATCGGTGTCAACGGTGTCCTCTTCTTCAGAACCTCGAACCCGCTGGGGCTGTGGAGGACCGATGGCACCGAGGCAGGCACGGCACTGATCCGGGAGGGCATCTTTCCCCTAGGGCCCTCCTACCCGAACCGCTGTGGGGGTGGCCTCGCCGCGGTGAATAACCTTCTGGTGTTCGTCGTGCAACGTGGCGCGTGCGAGCTGTGGAGGAGCGACGGCGTCACGGCGGACTTCCTCATCGAGCTTCCTGGGGCCGGGAACGCCCTCAGGATGGTGAGCGGCCTCGTGCTGTTCAGCGTGTACGACAGCGCCCATGGCCGCGAGCTGTGGGCGACCGACGGCACGAGCGTGGGCATGGTCCAGGATATCGCCCCCGGCCCGGCCTGGTCCTCGCCGAGCTCCTTTACCCCGGTCGGGCCTCTCGTGTTCTTCCAGGCGAACGACCACGTCACGGGCGCCGAGCTGTGGGCGATGTCGAAATCGGCCATTCACCGGACGCTGAACCTGCCCGAGCCCAGCCCCGATGTCGCCGCCCAGGAAGGACCGTCACCCAAACGGCGCGAGCCCGCCAACGAATCCCGGGCGTTTCTGCCGGCCTTCGAGGACGACCCTGACGAGCTCGTCGCGTCCGAGCGCGAGACTCCCTGATGGACGTCCACAAGGGAGGACCAGCGATGCTGATCTCTCGAAAGGCGTGCACTGTTGTTGTCACGCTCATCGTGACGCTCGTGACGACGGTCTCGGTGGCCCTCGCCCAGCAAGGACGGCCGGACACGCAGGCCTTCCTCGTCAAGGACATCGACGACTCCTTCAACACCGCCGCCGGCTCGTCGCCGGGGCCATTCGTCGAGGCTGGCGGGACCGTCTTCTTCACGGCCAATGACGGGACCAGCGCGGGGCTGTGGCGGACCGACGGGACGGCGGCCGGCACCGTGATGGTCAAGGCCCTCGGCGCCCACGACCTCACCAACGTCAACGGCACGCTCTTCTTCGCCTCCGGCTTCTCTCCCTTTTCCACTTTTGGAAGCGACAGGCTCTGGAAAAGCGACGGGACGGCCGCGGGGACCGTGCTCGTGGTGGGAGACAGCTTGCAGCCCCCTCCGCCCTTGCGCTTCAGCGGGTTCACCGCCGTGAATGGCACGTTGTTCTTCGTCCAAGATCTCGATCGGCTCTTTTCGCTCTGGAGGAGCGACGGGACGGCCGCGGGCACCGTGGGGATCGCGAACACGAAATTTTTTCGCCCGTCCAATCTGACCGCCGTCGGCAGCACGCTCTTCTTCACGCTCCTTCGCCCTGACATCGGCCTCGGCACCGAGCTCTGGAAGAGCGACGGGAGCTCGTGAATGTCAACGGCACCCTCTTCTTCAGCGCCTTCCAACCGGACACCGGCAGCGAACTCTGGAAGAGCGACGGGACGGAGGCCGGCACGGTCCTGGTCAAAGACATCAGCCCGGGGCCATTAAACTCCAGCCTAACGGGACTGATCAATGTCGGTGGGACCATCTTCTTCAACGCCATACAGCGGAACGCCCTCTACCACCCTGAGTCGAACACCGGCTATGAGCTATGGAAGAGCGATGGGACGGAGGCGGGCACCGTGCTCGTCAAGGACATCGTCCCCGGGCCCGGCTCGTCCTACGTGACTCCGCTCATCGGCATCAACGGCGTCCTCTTCTTCAGCACCATCGACGGCGGATTGTGGAGGAGCGATGGAACCGAAGCGGGGACATGGCTGCTTCGGGAGCACATTCTTCCGGGTGGCGGGTTGTCATGTGGCGATGGCTTCGCCGCCGTGAACGGCACCCTGGTGTTTGCCGCGAGGGATGAGAACGGGTGCGAGCTGTGGAGGAGCGACGGCGTCACGGCGGACCTCCTCATGGACATCAATCCGGGACCGGGCAGTTCGATGTGGCGGCGGTTCGGGGTCGTGGCTCAGTTCAGGTCAGTGAGCGGCCTGGTGCTGTTCAGCGCTTACGACGACGCCCATGGTTTCGAGCTGTGGGCGACCGACGGCACGAGCACCACGGGCATGGTCGAGGATATCGCCGTCGGCCCGGGCTGGTCCTCGCCCAGCTCCTTCACACCGGTCGGGTCCCTCGTGTTTTTCACGGCGAACGACGGCATGACAGGCACCGAGCTGTGGGCGATCTCGCGATCGGCCATTCACCGGGCGCTGAATCTCCCCGCGCCCAAAGCCAGCCCCTGACGGGGAAACGCGTGCAGGTCGAGCAGGGTATCGAAGCAGTGGAGGCCGTGGACCGACGCTGAAATATCGATACGCGGGAACTCGCCGCCGCCGTCCACCAGGCCACTGTCGAAGTGCGTCGGGCCCTCCTCGCCCACGCGCAAGTCCAGACTGAGCTGCTGCTGCACGGCGAATTCGCCCCCCACGCGATAGGTCCCGATCCCATGCACCGGAATGCCAGAGGCGCCCGGAGCCCTGGCAATCAGCCAGTCCACATCGACGACCGCGAGCTCGACGAAGAGCGGACCCTGCCGCAGGTCGACCAGAGCAAAAGTTCCGCCGATGGGGCGCGGCACACCGAGCGGACACTCGCAGGGAGGAAAACAGCCCCGCTGGACCGTGCTCTCGGGCAGCAGAATGTAGGGGTGGACCTGGTCGGGAGGGACTGGCGACGCGCCGACGAGGAAGACGGTGTCGAAGCACACCTGACCGCTCATCGAGATGGTCACGCTGATATCGGGGAACTTCCCGCCGCCCGGGACGAGGCCACTATCGAAGCGCTGAACCTCGCTGTCCCCGATCTTCAAGTCGAGCGCGAGCTCCTGCTGCACGGCGAACTCGCCGCCGACCTTGTAGGTTCCGGACCCCGTCACGCGCAGCTCCTGATCGCCGGAGGCAACGATCCAGTTCACGTCGGTGACCGCGTAGGTGTTGAAGAGGCCGTCGAATCCGGTGGACGTGAGGACGAAGGTTCCCCGAACGTCGGTGCCCACGAGGATCGGACACATGCACGGCCCGAAGCAGCCTTGTTGGTAATTGCTGGCCGGGTTGAGCCGGTAGATCGTGGCGGCGTCCGAGGCCCCCTGGGCGAGAGCCGTGGGGGCCCCGAACGCCAATGTCCCGGCGACGACCGCCACCAGTTGCACGGCGCGGACCGCCAGCGGTCGCACGGAGCGGAGCAGTGGAACGAGCCGAATCATGGTCCGAGCGCCACTCGATTATAACGTCGTCAGATCGTGATGTCGTTGGCGAGCTTCGCCGGCTCCACGATGAGGCGTGACCGGCTGGGGGCAAGGGCGCTGAGCGCCGTGAGCACGAGCGCCATGGTCACCACCACGGCGAGACTGATGGAACGGATCCTCGTCATCTCTCCTCCAATGTTTTCGGCCCGCGCGGCGTGCGCCGGGCCGTGTTCGGAGTGGTTACAGTCCTCTGGTTAGCAGCCCCCTGCGCTTCTGCGCAATTCGGAGAACCACGGAATGGGCGGGCGGCGCGTCCCGGAATGCAGCGGGGAGATCCCCTTCGTCGCGCGCGGTATGATACGGAGGACCGAGGCGCCCGATGGCCATCCTCTATAACAAGAACGGCTGACCGACCTGCACCAAGGCGAGAGAGGATCTCTCGCGGCGTGGCGTCGCCTACGAGAACCGCCTGGTGGAGCAGGCGCCGGTCGGCCGCGCGGCGACGCTCGCGCTGGCCCGCGGCGCCCGGCGCATGGTCGCGAAGGTGGGCGATACGCTCGTGCGTCTGGACGCGCCCTTTACCGACGCGGACGTGGCGCAGTACCTCGTGCACGAGGATGGGTTTCTCAAAGTGCCGGTGCTCCTGGTCGGCGACCTGCTCGTGCGCGGGTACACGGAGGAACTCTACCGCGAGGCGCTCGGCGGCTGATTCGTGGGCGCCCGGCTACTCGACGACCGTCGCGGTCAGCGTCATGAGCGTCTCGGTCCCGCCGCGGCTCACTGCGAGGCCGAGGATCTGACGCGTCAGCTCGTTCAGGGCGGTGGAGCGGCTATCGATGACCACCGGGCGGCCGTTCGGCACGATCAGCTCTGTCGACGCCTCGGCCACCTCGACAACGCCCGAGCGCGCGTCGGCGAACCAGCTGACCGCCGGCGTCACACGGACCTTCACCCGATCGCCCGGCAGGACCGTCGCGCGCACCTTGAGTGACGTGCCGACGTCCTTGAAGAGGACGCCCGTCGCGAGGTAGCCGGCGCCGGTCAGGTAGTCACGGTAGTACGCGATCTGAGAGTAAGGCACCTGGCTCGCGACGAGCAGCGCGGACTCGCCGCCGTCCTGGACGAGCGTGAAGATGCTCGTCGTCTGGGTGACCCGACGCTCGGTCGACTCGACCCCGACACGGCCGCCGCCCCGCACCGCGTCGCGGCTCCGGATGGACGCCTGGCGGAAATCGAACGTCACCTTCACCTGCTTGGGGCCCTCGGCGTGGAGCGGGCCTCGCCCGACGGGCACGAGGACCAGGGCGGTCAGCACGAGGACCAGGCGGGCCAGGACGGGCAGGACGCGCCGCATCGCCTCCAGGGTAGCGCGCCTCTGGTAAATTCGGCGCAAACCGCCTACCCTGGTCCCCGTGACCAGGGCTGCCCGTGACCTCTATATCGTGTCGAGCGAGCGGACCGAGCTCTACGAGTTCCTCAAGAAGCGCCTCGGTGGCAGCGAGACCGCCGAGGTGATCCTCGATCGCCGGCAGGACGAGCGCGGGAAGCCGTGGGCGGACACCCTGGAAGAGCGCCGCGTCGAGCGGCGCTACTATGACGAAGCCCGTCTCCTCCAGACCATCGGCGTGATCCGGGTGTCCCGCGACCGCCGCCAC
>Ga0209159_1000133_pt1 | contig 71281 bp, 60 predicted proteins | sample GraSoiAngelo_144_FD_185901 | JGI IMG/M metagenome (GOLD analysis project Ga0209159, IMG submission 185901) | Grasslands soil microbial communities from the Angelo Coastal Reserve, California, USA - 14_1009_02_40cm (SPAdes) (version 2) | ecosystem: Environmental > Terrestrial > Soil > Grasslands ...
AAGCAGCAATACGGTGACCGTACATCCATGATGGACGTGGCGGTGGGCCCGGTCCTGGAGCAGCTCGTGGGACGCGTCCGCCCCGCGCTGGTGATCCTGCTCGGGGCCGCCGCGGTCCTGCTGCTCGTGGCCTGCGTGAACGTGGTGAACCTGATGCTCGCGCGCGCTCTCACGCGTGACCGAGAGCTGGCCGTACGGCTCGCGCTGGGCGCGCGTCCGGTGCGCCTCGCAGGGCGCTTCCTGGCCGAGTCGCTTGTCTTGTCATTGGCGGGAGCTGGCCTCGGCGTCATCCTCGCCGTGGCGGGCGTGCCCCTGTTGTTGGCCTTCGAGCCGGGTCGACTGCCCCGGGCCGGCGAGGTTGGCGTGGATTGGCCGGTGCTCGGCTTCGCGCTCGCTGTCTCCCTGCTGGCCGCGGTCGCGGTCGGCCTGGTCCCCGCGATTCGCGCGGCGCGGCGCGACGCCCGCGAGGCTCTGACGGACAGTCAACGCAGCCAGGGAGGCGGCGTGGCGAGCCAGCCGGTACTCGGGGCCCTCGTCGCGTCCCAGGTCGCACTGACGATCGTACTGCTCGTCGGCGCCGGACTGCTCGGACGGACGTTCCTCAAGCTGCTCGCCGTAGACCCGGGCTATCGCACCCGCGGGGCGCTCGTGATGGACGTGTGGCTCCCCTACGGGCAGGACACCGCTGGAGAGGCGCGGGTCGCCGGCTTCCTGGAGCGGCTGATCGTGCGGCTGCGCGCGATCCCGGGTGCCGCGCGCGTGGGCGGCGTGAACGACTTCCCGCTGCACAGCGAGTTTTACTCCAACGGAACGTTCGTCATCCTGCGGCGGCCAGACGAAGTCTCGAACTTCGAGGACTTCGGGCGCCTCGCGCACATACCGGCTCGCAGCGGGTACGCGCAGTTCCGCGTCGCGAGCGAAGACTACTTCAGCGTCATGGGCATCCCGTTGATTCGCGGCCGGCTGTTCGACGAGCGGGACGTCCCCAGCGCGCCGCACGTCGCAGTGATCAGCGCCTCCCTGGCGCGCACGCGCTGGCCGGGCGAGGACCCGCTGGGCAAGCTCATCCAGTTCGGTAACATGGACGGCGATCTGCGGCCGTTCACCATCGTCGGGATCGTGGGCGATGTGCACGAGCAGAACCTCGGGGCGGCTCCCCGGCCCACGTTCTACGCCTACTACCGGCAGCGGCCGGGAAAGGCGTACAGGTTCCAAATCGCGCTGCAGGGCCGGGTCGATCCTGCGGCGCTGGCGGCATCCGCGCGGCGCGTGACGCGCGAGCTGGACCCCCAGGTGCCGACGCGCTTCCGGACGCTCACGGACGTCGTGTCCGCGTCGCTGGCCGACCGGCGATTCGTGCTGTTGCTGCTGGCCCTGTTCGGCGGCCTCGCGCTCGTGCTGGCGTCGATGGGCGTCTACGGGGTGATCGCCTACATGGCCTCGCAGCGGACGCGCGAGCTCGGCGTGCGCATGGCGTTGGGCGCGCGCGGCCGCGACGTCGAGGCGATGCTGGTGCGGCAAGGCGCGGCGTTTGCGCTCGCGGGGATCGCCGTCGGGCTCGTCGCCGCGTTCGCGCTCACCCGCTTCCTGGCGAGCCTGCTGTACGGCGTAGGTGCCACGGACCCGCTGAGCTTCGTGGCTACGGCGCTCGTCCTCCTAGTGGCGGCGCTCCTGGCCAGCTGGATCCCCGCCCGCCGCGCGGCGCGGGTCGATCCGATGGTGGCTCTGAGGTCCGAATGATCCAGCTCAAGAACCTCGACAAGTCCATCTCCCAGGGGAACGGCCGCCTGTTCCTCCTGCGGCAGATCACGCTCGACATCGCCCGAGGCGAGTTCGTCTCCATCATGGGCCCATCCGGGGCGGGGAAGTCCACACTGCTCGCGGTGCTCGGCATGCTCGACGGCGACTGGACCGGCGAGTACCGCTTCCTGGACCACCTGGTGCACAAGATGAAGCCCAAGGACCGCGTGGCGCTCAACAAGCAGCACATCGGGTTCGTGTTTCAGCAGTATCACCTGCTCGACGACCTCACGGTGGCGGAGAACCTCGATGTCCCGCTGTCGTACCGCAACATCAAGAAGAGCGAGCGCGACTCGCTGGTTGCCGACACGCTGGACCGATTCGGAATCGTCGCGAAGAAAGATCTCTTCCCACGGCAGCTCTCGGGCGGCCAACAGCAGCTCGTGGCCGTGGCGCGCGCACTGATCCACACGCCGTCCTTGATCCTCGCCGACGAGCCGACCGGGAATCTCCACTCGAGCCAGGGGAAGGAGATCATGGAGCTGTTCACGGAGCTGAACCGTGGGGGGACGACGATCGTGCAGGTGACCCACTCGGAGACGAATGCGGGATACGGCAAGCGGGTGATTCAGTTGCGGGATGGCTGGGTGGTGAAATGATCGACACGCTGCTCCAGGACCTCCGCTACGCGCTGCGCACACTCGCGAACAGCCCCGGCTTCACGCTCGGCGTCGTCCTGACGCTGGCGCTCGGCATCGGGGCGAACGTCGCCATGTTCTCGGTGGTGGACCGGATGCTGTTTCGGCCTCCGCCCTTGCTGCGTGATCCCGCAGTGACGCATCGCATCTATCTCGCACAGACCTATCGCGGCAAGGAGCAGGCGTCCGGGTACCTGCAGTACGCGCGATACGTCGATCTTACGAGCTGGACGAGCGCCTTTGCCCGTACCGCCGCGTTTACCGAACACGACCTTGCCGTCGGGGTCGGCGCCGAGGCGCGGGAAATGCGCGTCGGCATCGTGAGCGCGAGCTTCTTCGGCTTCTTCGATGCGCCACCAGCGCTGGGCCGCTACTTCACGGCGGCCGAGGACAGTCCTCCCGATGGGACGGCGGTCGCGGTGCTCTCGTACGCCTTCTGGAAAACCCGCTACGGCGGTCGCTCGGAGGCACTCGGCTCCACCCTCCAGATCGGCCCCACGGTCTACACGATCATCGGCGTCGCACCCGAAGGATTCGCGGGACTGTGGCCGGTGCAGCAACCGGTGGCGTTCATCCCCATCACGAGCCACGCCAGCGCCCACCGACCGCCCCGGGACACGTGGTGGACCACGTACCATTGGATGTGGGCGTCCATGCTGGTGCAGCGGAAGCCGGGGGTGAGCGTCGCGGCCGCCAATACCGATCTCACCAACGCCTTCCTCCGCAGCTACGCCGCCCAGCGGATGGAAAGCCCCGGCCTGGCTCCGGCGGAGATCGCGCGGCCGCACGCCCTCGCCGCATCGGTGCTGAGTGAGCGCGGGCCGAACGAGTCGAGCTTCGCGAGGGTCGCGACCTGGGTAGCCGGCGTCGCGGTGATCGTCCTGCTCATCGCCTGCGCGAACGTCGCCAACCTGCTGCTCGCCCGCGCGCTGCGACGCCGCCAGGAGATCGCCATCCGGCTGGCGCTGGGCGTCAGTCGCGCGCGACTGCTGTCGCAGTTGTTCGCTGAGAGCGTGATCCTCGCGCTGCTGGGGGGCGTCGCAGGCCTCCTCGTCGCGGAGTGGGGCGGTGCGGTGCTGCGCGGGCAATTCCTGGCCAGGTCATCCCAGGTGAGCGTGATGGGCGACGCACGCACCCTGCTGTTCGGCGGCGCGGCGGCGCTGGTCGCCGGCCTCCTCACCGCGCTCGCCCCCGCGTTGCAGACGCGGCGCGCCGACTTCGCCGGCGATCTCAAGGCCGGCGCGCGCGAGGGCACGTTCCAGCGGTCACGCGCTCGCCTCGCGTTGCTCGTGCTGCAGGGCGCGCTCTGCGTCGTGCTGCTCATCGGCGCGGGGCTGTTCGTGCGCAGCCTGCGCCACGTGCGGGCCGTGCCGCTGGGCTACGACGTCGACCCCGTGCTCCTCGTGGACTTGAATATGCGTGGCGTGCAGCTCGACAGCGCCCATGGGGTCGCGCTGCGCCGCGATCTGCTCGAGACGGCGCAGGCGATTCCAGAGGTCATGCACGCCTCGCGCCAACTCACGGTGCCGTTCTGGAGCACTTCGACCATGGAGCTCCATGTCGCCGGCATCGACTCGGTGCACCGACTGGGCGAGTTCGCCTTGAACGCGGTGACCCCGGAGTATTTCGCCACGCTCGGCACGCGCATCCTGCGCGGCCGCGGCATCGCCATCCAGGACGCGAAAAACGCGCCCCGCGCGATCGTGGTGAGCGACGCCATGGCGAAGACGCTCTGGCCCGGGCGGGATCCGATCGGTCAGTGCGTCAAAGTGGGCGCCGACACCCTGCCGTGCAGCTACGTGGTGGGCGTCGCTGAGAACATCAAGTACCAGCACCTGGGCGACGACCCCGGGCTGTTCTATTACGTCTCCGAGGCGCAGTGGCATCCCGAGCAGGGCGGTCTCTTCATCCGGACCCGCGGGCAGGCCGCGCCATACGCCGAGCCGATCCGTCGCCGGCTGCAGCAGCTCATGCCCGGTGCATCGTATGTCACGGTCACGCCGCTGCGCGAGATCCTGGGCGAGCAGACGCGCTCGTGGCAGCTGGGAGCGACCATGTTCCTCGCCTTCGGGGCGCTGGCGCTCGCGCTCGCGGCGATCGGGCTCTACAGCGTGATGGCCTACACCGTGTCGCAGCGCACCCAGGAGCTGGGCGTCCGCGCCGCGCTCGGGGCACAGCAGCACGATTTGGTGAGACTGGTCGTCAGCGAAGGCTTGACGCTCGGGGCCGCCGGCATCGTGATCGGCGTCGTAATCGCGCTCGCGGCGGGCAACTGGCTGGGCCCCCTCCTGTTCCAGGAATCCCCGCACGATCCCCTCGTCTTCGGGTTCGTCACCGTCGCGCTACTCGGTGTGACCGTGGTGGCAAGCTTCATCCCCTCGCGCCGCGCGGCGCGGGTCGATCCGATGGTTGCCCTGAGGTATGAATGATGGACACGCTGCTGCAAGACCTTCGCTACGCTGTGCGCACGCTCGCGAAGAGCCCCGGCTTCACGGGCGTCGCCGTGCTCACACTGGCCCTCGGCATCGGCGCCAATACGGCGATCTTCAGCGCGGTCAATACGGTGCTGCTCAAGCCGCTGCCGTACCCGGGATCGGATCGTCTGGTCCAGATCATGTCTACCGGATTCCGGGGCGTGCGGTTCGGCGTGTCCTTCCCGGATCTCCGCGACCTGCGCGCGCTGTCGCGGGATTTCACGGGAGTCGCAGCCGTGGTGTCTCGGCGCTACAACCTGACTGGCGCGGGTGATGCGCGAGAGGTCCAGGTGGCCGCCGCCACGGCCGATCTGTGCGACGCACTGCAGGTACGCCCAGAGATCGGGCACGCCTTTACGGCCGCCGACGAACGCACGCCCCTTGCGCTGTTAAGCCACGGGCTCTGGGTCACGAACTTCGGGCGCGATCCCGGCATCCTGGGCAGGTCGATCTCGCTCGACGGCCGCAGCTTCACCGTGATCGGCGTCATGCCGGCGGGGTTTGAGTTCCCCAACGCAGACGTGCAGGTGTGGACGCCGATCGGCGAGTTCCTCGCGCAGAATCCCCAAGCCGAGACGAACCGCGGGATGCACTTCCTTACCGCCGTGGCGCGCCTCGCGCCCGGGGCCGCCCTGGAGCGTGTGGTGGCTGACGTCAAGCTGCTCGGGGCGCGTCTCAGTGCCGCGGACTCGGGCGGTAGTGGTGGGCGACAGCGGATTGTGGCGGAGCAAGCCGGTCCCGGTCGTGGCCCTCCCGCCCCCTCCGCCAGCGGGCGATCGATCCTCGACAGCGGCTTCGATGTCCAACTGCTCCGGGAGGCGGCGATCGGCGACGTCAGCCAGCGCCTCCTTATACTGGCGGGTGCCGTCGCCCTGGTGCTGCTGATCGCCTGCGCCAACGCGGCCAATCTCCTGCTCGCGCGCGCCACCGCGCGACGCCGTGAGCTGGCGGTCCGGCGCGCCCTGGGCGCGGGACGCGGACGGCTCGTCCGCCAGCTGCTCACGGAGAGCACACTGCTCGCGCTCGCCGCGGGCGCCGTCGGTGTCGTGCTATCCGCGTCGGGACTCAACGCCCTGCTCGCTGTCTGGCCGCGCGCGCTTCCGCGGGCAACCGAAATCGGACTCGACGGCCCGGTCCTCGCGTTCGGCCTGGGGCTGGCAGTCCTGACGGGCGTGGTGTTCGGTATCCTGCCCGCGTGGCGCGCTTCGGCGCCCGGCATCGAGCAATCGCTGCGCGAGGATGCCCCGGGCGCGATCGGTGGAAGGCGCCGCCTACAGAACGTGCTCGTGGTGGGCGAGGTGACACTCGCCCTGGTGCTGCTCGTGGGGGCCGGGTTGCTGGTGCGCAGCATCATTCGCCTCACCAACGTGAACCCCGGGTTCGATACGCGCGACGTGCTCGCGGCCCGCATCCGGCTCACGCCGGCGCGCTTTCCCTCGGGCGCTCAGCAGAAGCTGTTCTTCGAAGACATGCTCGCCGCGGTCGAATCTCATGCGGGCGTACAGTCGGCGAGTCTCGCGAGCACGCTGCCGTTGAGCGGCCAGATGTTCATGGTCGTGTTTGATCCCCGCACCGTGCGTCCGGACTACCCCGAGCCGATCATGGTGCTCCGGTCGTCCAGTGTGTCGCGGAGCTACTTCACGACGTTCCGCATTCCGATCCAGCGAGGTCGCGGGTTCACGGTGGAGGATCGTGCCGGCGCGCCGTCTGTTGCGATTATCAACCGCACGACGGCGGATCAGCTCTGGCCCGGACAGGACCCGATCGGCAAGCAGCCCACCATCCGTGGGCCGGGGCAACCAGCGGGGCCCGTCACCATCGTCGGTGTGATCGACAACCTGCGCTCGGCCTCGCTCGACGCCGCCCCCCAACCGGAGATCTACCGGCCGGCGTCGCAACAGTCGGAGATGCAGGAGATGTGGTTGGTGGTCCGCGCGAACAACGGCCGCCCGATCCAGCTTGCGGGCGCGATCCGCGAGGCCGTGCGCCGCGGCGATCCAGACCAGTCGATCGGAGAGATCGTGAGCCTAGAGCAGCTGATCGGCCGCCAGACCGTGGCGCGACGGTTCAACACGACCCTGCTCACCATCTTCGCCCTGCTCGCGGTCGGGCTCGCGCTGGTCGGCATCTACGGCGTCACCGCGTACGCCGTGACCCAGCGGACCCGGGAGCTCGGCATTCGGATGGCCCTGGGGGCGCGCGGTGGGGACGTGGTGGCACTCCTGATGAAGGAGAGCCTGCGCCGCGTGGCGGCGGGCGTGGGGCTGGGGCTCGTCGGCGCGTGGGGCGTCACCCGAGCGCTGACGGCGATGCTCTTCGAGGTGACGCCGCGCGACGCGGCCACGTTCGCCGCGACGTCCCTGCTGCTCGTCGCCGTGGCGCTCGTGGCGACGTGGGTCCCGGCGCGCCGGGCGACCAAGGTCGATCCGATGGTTGCTCTTCGTTATGAATGACGTCCGCTACGCCTTCCGCACCCTGCGCACGAGCCCCGGCTTCGCCCTGACCGCGATCCTCACCCTCGCGCTCGGGATCGGGCTCGCGACCGCCGTGTTCACGGTGGCCGACGCGCTGCTGCTGCGCCGGCTTCCCGTGCGCGATCAGGACCGCCTGGTCGTGCTCTGGGGCCGGAAGCCCGACCGAGAATTCGCCTATCCGTTGGGACTGGACGACGCCCGGGAGTTCGCGCGGCAAACCAGGTCGCTCGAGCGAGTCGCGTTCTTCTCCTACTATGGCGCCGGGCCGAAGCCGATTCGCGACGGCGACCAGATCTCGCTGCTCCGCCGCGCGCTCGTGTCGGGCGAGTTCTTCGACGTGCTCGGCGCGCGACCCGTGCTCGGCCGAGCGCTGGGCGCAACAGATGACGTGAGCGGCGCGGCGCCGGTGCTGGTGCTGAGCTATGGTGCTTGGCAGCGGAGGTTCGGCGGCGACCCCCACGTACTCGGGCGCCAGGTGCTGACCTACGACGATGGCGTGGCGTACACGATCGTCGGCGTGATGCCGCAAGGGCTGGACTATCCGAGAGGGACCGACTGCTGGGCGCCGGTCGTCCCCTCGACGGTTCCGAAGGACTTGTACGTCATCGGGCGGATCGCGGCTGGACGAACGGCCGCCGACGCGCAGGACGAGCTGACCGCTTTCTTCCGGCGTCCCGGCGGCTCGCGATGGGGGCGCGATCTGCGCGGCGTCGTACACACGCTGCCGCGGCTCATCCTCGGCGACACGAGACCGGCACTGATCGTGTTCGCCGCCGCCGCCGGACTCCTGCTCTTGATCACGTGCATCAACGTCGCCAATCTGCTCCTCGTCCGCGGCCTCGCGCGCGTGCGCGAGATCGCCGTGCGATCAGCGCTCGGTGCGGGCCGGGGACAAGTCATCGTCCAGCTGCTGACCGAGAATGCGCTCCTCGCGCTCGCCGGCGGCGCACTCGGGCTGGCAGTGGCGGCTGGCGCCGTCCGCAGCTTCGTCGCGTTCGCGCCGGCTGGCGTCCCGCGCTTGGACGAGATTCAAGTGAACGCGACCGTGCTGGTCGGCGCCGTGGCGATCACGAGCATCGCTATGCTGATCTTTGCCCTCGCGCCGGCGGTCATTACGTCGCGCGTCGAGTTGGAGCGGGCGCTCCGGTCGGACCCGCGGCATAGCGCCGGTCGGCGCTCCCGACGGGCGACGGAAGCCCTGGTCGCGGGACAGCTCGCGCTCGCGTTGCTCGTACTCTCGGCCGCAGGACTGATCGCCAGAAGCCTCATCAAGCTCGAGCGCGCAGAGCTCTCCTTCGAGCCGTCACACGTGTTGATCGGCGACTTGACGCTTCGCTACGATCAGTTCGACACTCCGGCGAAACAACGCGCGCTGCTCGAGAGACTGTTGTCACAAGTGCGGGCACTCCCGGGTGTGCGCGGCGCCTCGCCCGTCGTGGCGGTCCCATTCTCAGGCTCCGGCGGGTGGGACGGCAAGCCAGCGGCCGAAGGCCAGTCCAAGGAGGAGACTGACGCCAACCCGATGCTCAACATGGAGGTCGTAACCCCCGATTACTTCGAGACCCTCGGCATTGTTGTGCGCCGCGGGCGGGTCTTCACGGACGCCGACCGCGAGGGCGCGCCGCCGGTCGTGGTGCTCAGTGAGTCCGCCGCGCGGCACTACTGGGGGAGCGATGACCCCATCGGTAAGCGTCTGCGGATGGGGGAGAACTTCCAGCGGACGGCCACCGTGGTCGGTGTCGTCCCGGACACGCGCTACCGCGACCTACGGGACGCGCGCGCTAGCATCTACCACCCCCTCCGCCAGTCGTTCTTCCCCTATATGCCGATGAAGCTCGCCATCCGCACGAGCGGCTCACCGGCCGAGCTGGTGCCGACGATCCGGCGGGTGATCGCCGAGACTGAGCCCGGCGTGGCCTTGGCGAGCGCGGCCCCGTTCAGGACGTTTCTCGAGGGGCCACTGGCGCAGCCGCGACTGAACGCGCTGCTGCTCGGCGTCTTCGCGGGTAGCGCGGTCGTGTTGGCTGCGGTCGGCTTGTTCGGCGCCATGGCGACCATGGTACGCCAACGGACGCGCGAGCTCGGCGTGCGGATGGCGCTTGGAGCCACCGCTCCAGATCTGCGGCGCATGGTGATGGGGCGCGGCCTCGCGATCGCGGCCGCGGGATCGGCGCTGGGCCTCGTCGGCGCGTTGCTGGCGAACCGTCTGCTGTCCGCGCTGCTCTACGAGGTGGCTCCGACGGACCTGGTGACACTGGCGGCTGTGACGGGGTTCCTCGTCGGGGTGGCAGCGCTCGCGAGCCTCGTCCCCGCTCAGTCCAGCACCCGTATCGATGCGGTGATCGCGCTGCGCGCTGAGGGGTAGCGGAGCATGCACGAGTCCGCTGGGGCCCAGCGGGCGAGTCAAGCGTTGCTGCACCAAAGCAGGGCTGGCACGCAACACCCGTTATCCGGCACCTTTGAGCCATGAGCGCCACCGCCCCCAGGATCCTGGTGGCTGACGACCAGCCTGATGTCCTCGAGGCGCTGAAACTGCTCCTCAAGGGTGAAGGCTACGACGTGCAGACGGCGACCTCTCCCCGCGCGGTCCTCACCGCCCTCGACGCTCGTGATTTCGACGCCCTCCTGATCGACATGAACTACACCCGGGACACCACGTCCGGGGCGGAAGGGCTCGATCTCCTGACGCGGCTCCAGGCGCTCGAGATGCCGCCTCCGGTCGTGGTGATGACCGCATGGGCCTCGATCGACGGCGCGGTCGAGGCGATGCGCCGCGGCGCGCGCGACTTCATCGAGAAGCCGTGGGACAACCGCCGGCTGCTCGCGACACTCCGCACCCAGGTCGAGCTCGGTAGGGCGTTGCGTCGCAGTCAGCAGCTCGAGCGCGAAAACCGTGCGTTGCGCCGCGAGGGCCTCCCCGAGCTGATCGCCGAGTCGCCCGCCATGGAGCCGGTGCTCAAGCTGATGGAGCGCATCGGCCCGTCGGACGCCAACGTGCTCATCCTGGGAGAGCACGGCACCGGCAAGGAGGTCGTCGCCCGCTGGCTGCACGCCGCGTCGGGCCGGGCCGAGCGGCCCCTTGTCGCCGTCAACTTGGGTGGCATTCCCGACAGCCTGTTCGAGAGCGAGCTGTTCGGGCACGTGAAGGGCGCCTTCACCGACGCGAAGGTCGATCGCGTCGGGCGGTTCGAGCTCGCCGAGGGTGGGACGCTGTTTCTCGACGAGATCGCGAATCTCCCCCTCCCGCAGCAGGCGAAGCTGTTGCGCGTGCTCGAGACGGGCGAGTTCGAGCGCGTCGGCTCTTCCAAGACGCAGCGCGTGAACGTGCGCGTCATCTCGGCCACGAACGCGGACATCCATGCCGAAGCGGCGGCGGGGAAATTCCGGCAGGACCTGTTGTTTCGCCTCAATACCGTCGAACTCCGCCTGCCACCGCTGCGCGAGCGGCGCGAGGACATTCCCCTGCTCGCCGGCCATTTCGGGCGCCGCCACGCCGCGCGTTACCGGAAGCCGATTAGCGGCTTCGCGGCGGACGCGATGCAGGCCCTCCGGTCGTATCCCTGGCCCGGGAACGTGCGGGAGCTCGACCACACGATCGAGCGGGCCGTGCTGATGGCCGAGGAGAGCTCTGTACGAACGCGCGACCTGGGGCTCGGCACCGGGGCGAACGGTGCCACGCCGCTCGACCAGATGAGCCTCGAGGACGTGGAGCGGGTGCTCATTCAGAAGGCGCTGGCGCGCGCGGCGGGCAATGTGAGTGAGGCCGCGAAGGCGCTCGGCCTTTCACGCAGCGCGCTGTACCGCCGGCTCAAGCGACATGGCTTCTGAGCCGCGCCGCAAGCGCAAGCCGCGCTACGAGCGTCGCATCTTCGCGCTGGCGCTGCTCACTGGGCTCCCCGCCGTCGTCCTCGCGCTGGTGCTGCTCTGGACAGGTGATTTCGCACCCCGCACGCAATGGACCGTGACGATCCTGATGGTGGGGGTGTGGTTGGCGTTTGTCGCGGCGGTGCGGGAGCGAGTCGTCCGGCCGCTCCAGACGATCTCGAACATGCTGGCGGCGCTGCGGGAAGGGGACTTCTCGCTGCGGGCCCGCGGCTCGGACCCGGACGACGCGCTCGGCCTGCTGCTGGTCGAGCTGAACAGCCTTGGTGAGGACCTGCGTGCCCAGCGGCTGGGCGCGCTGGAGGCGACGGCCCTGTTGCGCCGGGTGATGGAAGAGATCGACGTCGCGGTCTTCGCGTTCGACGAATCGCACGCGCTCCGGCTCGTGAACCGGGGTGGGGCGGTGCTGCTCGGCCGGCCGGCAGAGCAGCTCCTCGGCAAGGACGCGGCCGAGCTCGGGCTCGCCGACAGTCTGGCGGGCGACACGCCCCGAGTCCTCGAAATCGCGTTCCCGGGGCGGCCGGGGCTGGGGCGCTGGGAGCTGCGGCGTGGCACGTTTCGCCAGGGCGGGCTGCCGCATCAGCTCCTCGTCCTCGCCGACGTGAGCCGCGCGCTGAGCGAGGAGGAGCGGCAGGCGTGGCAGCGCCTCATCCGCGTGCTCAGCCACGAGCTGAACAACTCGCTCGCCCCGATCAAGTCGATCGCCCAGAGCCTGGCGGATCTGGTGCGGCGCGAGCCGCCGCCGACCGATTGGCGCGAGGATCTCCGCAAGGGCCTCGGTGTGATCGGGGGCCGGGCGGAGTCGCTCAGCCGCTTGATGGCGGCCTACGCGCGCCTGGCGCGGCTGCCGCGTCCCCGCCTCGAGCCCGTCCCGGTCGCCGAGTGGGTGCGGCGGGTCGCGGCTCTCGAGACGCGCCGGCCGGTCACGGTGTGCCCGGGGCCGGACGTGACGATCCGCGCCGATGGCGGACAGCTCGACCAGCTACTGATCAACCTCGTCCGCAACGCGGTCGATGCGACGCAGGAAGGGGGCGGCCAGGTCGAGCTGGGGTGGACCGCGCACAACGGTCGGCTCGAGGTATGGGTGCAAGACGATGGCCCCGGCCTGGCCGACACGGTCAATCTGTTTGTGCCGTTCTACACCACGAAGGCGGAAGGCTCGGGGATCGGGCTGGCGCTGTCACGGCAGATCGCCGAGGCGCACGGCGGCTCGCTGACTCTCGCCAACCGGGTGCAGGCCAGAGGCTGCGAGGCCCGCGTGTCGCTGCCGATCGCGGGCCCCGAGTGAGCCGGGCGCTCCTCGTTGCGGCCGCAGTCGCGGTCGCCTCCTGCCGCGTGGAGCCGCATCGTGTCTTCCCCCCAACCGTCGACGCAGGCCCGGACCTGCGCACGCGTCCCCGCGCGAGCGCGGCGCTGACGTTCCGCGTGACCGGCCGCCCGGACACCGCGGCCGCATGGCCGTATGCGATCAGCTGGGGCGACGGGGCCACTGATCGGGGAACGCTCACCGACCGGCCGCCGGCGTACGCCACCCACGTATATGCCGCCCCGGGTCGGTATACCGTGCGCGTGACGGTCACACCGCGAGCCAGGGCAACCCTGGTCGACACGCTCACGGCGTTCGTGGAAGCTCCCGCGACGCCCCAGATCTTCGTCGGTGCCGGAGACATTGCGTCCTGCGCCAACGCCCACGCCGCGGCGACCGCGCGGCTGCTCGACAGTATTCCCGGCAGCGTGTTCGCGCTGGGGGACAACGCGTACCCCAATGGCTCGGACGACGACTACGTGGCGTGCTATCAGACGACGTGGGGACGCCACAGGAAGCGCACCCACCCTGTTCCTGGAAACCACGACTACGACGTGCGGGGGGGAAGCGGCTACTTCGCCTACTTCGGCGTCGCGGCCGGCGAGCCGGGCGCAGGCTACTACAGCTACGACCTGGGCGACTGGCACATTATCGCGCTGAACTCGAACCTGGACATGAGCCCCGGCTCGCTCCAGGAGCGCTGGCTCCGCACCGACCTCGCCGCGCACCCCACGCGTTGCACGCTGGCGTACTGGCACTACGCTCGCTTCAGCTCGGGCACCACGCATGGCAGCGATCCGCAAACGCAGCCGCTGTGGCAGGCGTTGTACGAGGCCGGGGCCGACGTCGTCTTGTCGGGGCACGAGCATAACTACGAGCGCTTCGCCCCCCAGACGCCTGACGGCAAGGCCGATCCAGCACGGGGCATCCGGCAATTCGTGGTCGGGACCGGGGGCGGGGGCGCCTATCGCCTCGGGCCCCCGATCGCCAACAGCGAGACCGGCAGCGCGGAATACGGCGTGCTGAAGCTGACCCTTACGACGCAGGCCTATCGCTGGCAGTTCATCCCCGTCCCCCCCTCGTCGTTCAGCGACTCGGGGTCCGCGGCCTGTCACTGAGGCGGCCTCGGGCTGGCCGATGGAGCCCGCTCGAGGCACCTTTCCTTCGTCGCTATCTTGCTCGAGTCGCTAACGCGCATGACCAGCAGCCGTCTGTTTGCCGATCGTCGCCTGGGGAGAGATCGACGGAGCGATCCGCGCCGGCTCGCGGTCGCGACCATCTCTCGAGAGCGTCGCCGCGTGGTGGATCGCCGGCGCGGCGCCGAGCGGCGCAGCACGCTCGATCGCCGTGGCCGTCCTACCCGGGCGGCAGTGGCGGAAGCGCCGTCTGAGCACATCCGCAACGCGCTGCAACTGTTGCACCAGCTCGCCGCGATGCGTGAGGCGGATGACCCGGAGTCGGGTGCCGAGAGCGCGAACATACTGGCGGCGGCGATCCACCGTGCGCGCCGCGCCCTCGAGCTGATCGAGGGCCGGGGACCGGAGCGGCGCTAGAACAGCTCCAGCTGCTGTGCCACGAGGCCGCGCAGCTGCTCGAGCATCCGGACCATCGCCCAGGTATCCCGCTCGCAATAGCGCAACAGCGCCTCGCGCAGCTCCGCCCGCTCGCCCGGGCGCAGCTCGTCGCCCGAGAACAACAGTCGCATCAGCTCGAGCGTCGCCGTCTCGCCCTCGCGAATCTTGAGATCGGCATACGACAGCCCCGGCACCAGGGCCGGGAGCGTCCGCTTGATGCTGAAGCTGCCGCCGAAATCGGGGTGATAGACGTGGTTGCGGAGGAGCGGGAGCAGATCGACGAGCCGTCGCTCGATCCGCTCGAGCTCTTTCGCGAGGCGGGGCACCGCCACGGCAAGCTGGCGGATGCAGTCCCGCTCGAAGCTCGCATAGTACGCGACGATGCGCCGCGCCCCCGGGCACGCGGCCACGAGCGCTTCGGCGAGCGCCGGGCGGGGGTCTCGATCTCCAGGGCCTTCGGCCAGCCACTCGTGATGGACGAGCCCGCGACCCCGCTCCTCAGCGTGGCAGCTGAACTGCACGGGCACGTTCTGCCACGGCCGGCAGCCGTTCCAACGGGGGATGGCGAGGCTCACGGTCTCGAAATCGAGAAACGCGAGCGGTGACACGAACTCGGCGAGCGCCTTCGCGAGCGACGGCTCGACCACCATTCGTCCCGCGGTCACGGCACGCACCTGGCGCGCGTGGATCGCGGACAGCTCGAGGTCGGACGGCAAATCGTACAACGTCGCGTAACCATCCGCCTCGTACTCGAGCACCTTTTTGCGCTCGATGCGGTACAGGCTGCTGACGTGGTGATCTGGCAGCTTGGGCCAGCACCGCTCGAGGAACGGGCAGTCGTGTGGTCGAGAGCAATGGTCGCCGATCGGCACGTCGGGGAGCGATCCCTCGAGCATGCGGTGCTGCGCCGCGAGCTCGTCGGAGACGCCGAGCAACACTCCCTCCACCAGTGCCGTGACGTCCTCCCGGACGAACAGGTTGCCCAGCTCCGGATAGCGGCAGTCCGGGTTCAGGTGCATCACGTCGGCCCGGTCGATTGGAAGCCCGGCGCGCCGCAGCACATGCACCTGAACGGCGACGTCCGGGAGGTGCTCCGGCTTCAGGCTGTTCGTCGCCTTGACCTCGACCAGCCCGTAGCCGCGCGGGCCCCGCTCCAGGATATCCACGACGGCGTAGGTCTCGTCTGCGAGGAACGTCGCCTCGTAGATCCCTCCGGGAACGTATTCCCGCGCCTTGCAGCCGACTTCGTTCCCCTGATCGAGGATGTTGCGCAGGGCGGGGTCCGGCACGAGCTCCGGCGCGTCAGGCTCGTGCACGCGCCACCACAGTTGTTTGTGACACTGCAGACCGGCGAGGAAGCGCGACTTGGAGAGGCGGAGCGACTGAGGCGCCATATCCAACAGTAATCAGACACAGTAGGGGCGCAGCATGGTGCGCCCGTACATTAATCGGAGGAGGTCCCATGCGAAAATCCGAGGAGGTGCTATGCGCGTATTTGTGACGGGTGCCACCGGATACGTAGGCTTCGCCGTGGCGACGGCGTTACGCCGGGCGGGTCATGATGTGTACGGACTGACGCGTGCCGCGGCCAAGGTGCCGCAGCTCGCGCGCCAGGAGATTCGGGCCGTGATCGGCGACATCGGGGACCCGAAGAGCTACGCCGATATGGCCGAGTCGTGCAGCGTTCTGGTCCACGCCGCCTTCGAGTCCTCGGCCAGCGCTGTGACGAAGGACAAGACCGCCGTCGACGCCTTGATCGAGGCGGGGCGTCGGGGCGCGCAGCCCAAGACGCTGATCTACACGAGTGGGGTCTGGGTACACGGTGATACCGGCGGCAAGCTGGTGGACGAGACCGATCCCCCTAAGCCGATCAAGCTGGTCGCCTGGCGGCCGGCACACGAGCAGCTGGTATTGCAGGCGAAAGCGGTGCGCGGGCTCGTGATTCGGCCGGGTTGCGTGTACGGCGGCCGCGGTGGGCTGACGGGCGGTTGGTTCGAGGCGGCCGCCGCGGGCAAGGCGCCCACCGTGGTGGGGTCCGGCCACAACCGGTGGACGATGGTGCACGTCGACGATCTGGCCGATGCCTACGTGCGAGCCGCGGAGAGCGGGCTGGCCGGCGAGGTGTTCGACGTGACCGACCGGTCGCGCGCCACCGTGCTCGAGCTGGCGACGGCGGCGGCACGCGCGGCGGGCTTCCAGGGCGAGCTGCGGCCCGTGCCCCTGGGGGAAGCCCGCCGCACGATGGGCGATTTCGCCGACGCGCTGGCGCTCGACCAGCACGTGGACGCCCGCACGGCCGTCCGGCTGCTCGGCTGGCAGCCGCGCCACGGCGGCTTCGTGGACGAGGCGGACCTCTGCTACGCCTCGTGGAAAGCGTGGCGCGAGTAGCCCTATTTCAGCAGCATGTCGTGCGGCCGACCCGGGCCGGTCGCGAACTGATCGAAGTCCACCACGAACTTGTCGTCCTGGGTCATGCCGCCCGTCCCGACGTTCAAGAGCCATACGCGGAACGGCACCTTGCCGTCCAGGTTCGAGAGCAGCGAATTGCTCACGTACAGCCGCCGGCTGTCGGGCGTGAGCTTCATCATGTTCGGCTCCTGCAGCTTGACCTCGCTCACGAACTTGGGGTGCAGCGGATCGGAGACGTCGTACTGCTGCACGGCGTTGCCCGTGAACAGCGACACGTACAGCAGGCGATTGTCGTACGAGATGCGCACGTCCGCTGGCGTGGAGCTCGCCGGCAGCTGAATCACGCGGGTGAAGGCGAGCTTCCCGTCCTTGTCCTCCCAGTACCAGATGGTGCTCGCCCCGGCGCAGTTGATGAACCCGCCGCGCGCGGCCGGCCCGTGCTGCCACCGGACTTCCAGCGGCATCTTGTCGAGGTGCTCGACCTGGAGCACCTTGCCGGCCTTCCAATCCCACACGACGACCGCGTCGCCCACGTTTTCGGGGGCGATCGGGTTGCCGCGGAAGTGGTGCGGGTGCGTCCAGCTGGACGTCACCATCCGGTTCAGCTCGGGCTTCACGCCGACGTCGTACATGTAGCCTGGATCGTCGGGGCGATTCGGGGCGGGGAGCGCCGACACGAAGTTCCCCTGTTCATCGAGCCGGACCAGTGCGCCGGGACCGGTGCCGTCCTTGGATCCCAGCATCGCGATCATCACGCCGCCCGGTACGGCGTAGTACGTGTGGGGGCCCGAATACCCGCTCAGGGCGCCGAGGTCGGGAATGGTCTTGACGAGCGCGGGATGCCGCGGGTCGGTCTTGACGTCGTAAATGAACAGCCGGTTCGAGACCAGCCCGCCCGCGAAGATGCGGTCCGCATTCACCGTGTAGCCAAAATGGTGCGCCTCGTTGTCGACGGTCGAGCCCGTGGGCACGGTCGTGATGATCTTCCCGTAGCCGGGCGACTTGGGATCGGCGTCGACCACCGTGAGAAAGTCCGGTTGTTTCGCGTCGGCGTCACTGGTCCAGACATACAACAAGGACTCATGCTGGTCCGGCCTCAAGTTCTTCACGAACACCGATTCATCTTCCGGGCCCGACGGCGCGGGCCCGATCCAGGCCGGCAGGGTGCAAAGCAGCAGCAGCGTTGCGTATCTCATGGAGCTACCTCGTTACAGGGACATTTGAGAGGAAGCTACGCCGGGTCCGGGTGGGGACAAGAGCAGCTGTGCCCCCTACAGCAGGTTCTTTACCACGAACCAGAGGTTCGCCGGTCGCTCGGCGAGGCGACGCATGTACCAGGCGAACCAGGCGGTCCCGTAGCTGATCAACACGCGCACCGCATACCCGTCGGCGGCGAGCGCTCGCTGCGCCGCCGCCTTGATGCCGTACAGCATGTGCACCTCATAGGCCTTGCGCGGCGTGGCGTGTCGTTCGGCCCGCTCGCGGATCTCCGCGATCAACCTGAGGTCGTGCGTTCCGAAGACGGGCCGGGCGCGTCCGCGCGCGGCCTCCTGGAGCAATTGATCGGCGAGCGTCGCGTAGCCCCGGTCCACCTCGCGCTTGCTCGAGAACGCGACCTGCCCCGGCTCGTTGTACGCGCCCTTCACCAGGCGGATCGCGGGCCCGAGTGGCAGCAGGCGGGCCAAATCCTGGGGAGTGCGGCGGAGGTAGGCTTGGAGGCACACGCCGACGTTCGTATGCTCGCCCCGCGCGGCGCGGAACACCTCCAGTGTGACGTCGACATAGCGCGACTCCTCCATGTCGATCCACAGGAACGAGCCGCTGTCCTCCGCCCGCGCCGCGAGCGCGTCGACCGCCTGCTCGCACGCGCCGCGATCCACTTCGAGTCCGAGATGCGTGAGCTTGACCGACACCTGGCTCGGCAGCCTGCGTTGCCGCACCGCGGCGAGGACGCCGAGGTAGTGGTCCCGCACGGCGACGGCCTCGGCCCGGTTGCTGACTTGCTCGCCGAGCTGGGTGAGCACGCTCCCCAGGCCGGCGCGGGAGAACTCGGCGGCGGCGTCGAGCGCGGCACCCAGGTCTTCACCCGGCAGGAAACGCCGCACCGCCCGCCGGAAGAACGCGCGGCGACGCAGCTGCTGGGCGAGCCAGCGGCTGCGCGAGGCACGGAGCAGGAGGCGGCGGCCAAGCGACATGGGTCGGGATTAGATAGCGCCGCGGGCCGTCGGTCGGTAGGGGAAGCGGGCGTACTGAAAAGCGGAGCGGGGAGTGGAGCCGCCACCGGGGGTCTAGCGTCGGTCTTGCGACCGGGCCGGACACAATCCACCGGTGAGCAGTTGCGGCCCACTCCCCGCTTTGTATGTCGTCTGTCACGCCGCGCGAGCGCGGCGGATCACCTCATCCCGCTGCTCTCCAACCGGCGGTGCCCTGCCAGCCAGCCTGTCCTGCGTACTCCGCGCGCCGTTCGGGCCCCCCGCCGGCCCGTCGATCCGAACCGGCCCGGCGCTCGGCGCCGTTCCACGGACCCTCGGGCAGCACGGCGGCTGCGTGCCGCCGATCGGCCAGTCCCCGGCGCTCGGCCGGGACGGCTCCGTCCACCGTGGCTTGCGCGAGCACAGCCCCGGCGACGACCTCGGGCGGCAGCGGCCGGAACGACGACCACTCGTCCCTGAACCAGTCCCGCTGCAGGCTGATCGCGGCTTCGGCGCCTTCCTGCGTGTGGAACAGCCCGATGGAGGTGAGCACGTCATTCCCGGCGTCCACGAGGTAGCATCCGACAAACCCCGGAATACGCCGTGCCAGTGGGACGAACTGCTTCTCCGCGTAGCGTACCGCCTGCGCGACCGTCCCTAGCCTCACCCGGTACCGCCGGATTACTGCGTGCATGAGCCCCCCTGTGTGCCCGAGTCGTGCCAGTGCAAGTCCCGCGCCCCGGTGCTCCGCAGGGCGGTCGTGCGTCTCCGTGTCGCCTGGTGCGACACATCGTGCGAGCGCTCAGAAACAATGCTGCACAATTGCCACAGGCCGGATCCGTCTGGGCTCGAGACGGTGTCCGGATGGAGATGTAGCGACGACCCCACAACCGGTCAAGGACCGGTTGTGGGGCCACCGCGGTCACCCTTCGACGATGATCAGGTATTTGGAGTTCGCCCAGAACCGCGCCGAGTCGGCGATCTTGACCCGGCCGGTAATCGTGCCGTCGGCCGAAGGCGGGGTCGCCAACGCGCTCGCGTCCTGACGCGACACGATGCGGTATTCCTTGTCGGATGCCGGGAGGGGGATCTCGGACAAGGCGCGTCGATCCACCGGCGTGAAGGCGCTGGGGTCGAGGGTGCGAGCCGGGACCAGCGTCTTGCCGCTCTTCCACAGGACGAACAGGAAGCGCGCACCGCCCTCTTCCTTCACGATGCCGCGCTGCTCCAGCTCATCCTTCGTTCCGACCACGTAGTAGACCGTGTTGGCCTCAGTGGCCATGTTGTCGATCGTGTCCTTCAACGCCACGTTCTCGGCCGTCAGTTTCTCCACCTGGTCGTTGAGGGACGCGATCGTCTCTTTCTGATTGTCGATCACGCTCTGCAGGTTCTGAATCGTCGAGGCGAGAGCGTCCTTCAGGCTGTCGGAGAGCGTGGAGAGCTCGCGCACCCGTTGCTCGCTTTGCTGCAGCTTCGGCTCGAGGTCTCTCACCCGGGTCGTGATGTAGCGGATCTTCGCGACCATCGTGTCGCGCGAGGCCCGTAACGGTGACTCCGCCGCCCCGACCTTCAGCCGCTTCGAGGGCACGGCGACGGCCGCGAGCTCCTTGCTGATCTCGCTGACCAGCCGGGTGTTCTCGGCGACCTCCTGCATCAGGCGCTCCTTGTCGGCGGACGCCTGGGACAGGCTATCCATCCTCGCCTGCGCTTCCGGAGAGGGACCTTGCTTGCAACCTGCGGCCATGAGCAGAGCGAGGGGGAGCCACGCAGCGCCCGCCGTCAGACGGCTGTGCTTGAACATGTTCCGGAACCTCCTACCTGAAACTTGGGGTGACCTGCGTCACACGGCTGGCTGTCGGGGCGCGAACAGCCTCGGAATGGACACTGCTACCCCGCAGAGCGCGGCGTGGTTTCGCCACAACGGACCGTGTTCCCTGAATCAATAGCGCCTCACATCTTGAGTGTACAGCGATGGACGTCACACCGCATCGAGCTTCGGACCACCCGCCGGCTGCCGGGGAAACCTCTACGGGTGGCCCGACTTACGTCCTGTCTCGCTGGCTGTTCCTCAGGCTGCTGGGCCTCGTTTACCTCATCGCGTTCGTCTCCCTTGCTCTGCAAGTCACGGGCCTGGTCGGTGAGCATGGCATCCTCCCCGCCACCGCCTTCCTCGAGCGTACCCGCGCGCTGTACGGTGGGGCCGCGTACCGACTGTTTCCAACGGTCTGCTGGTTGGGAGCGGGGGACGGAACTCTCCGGCTGCTCTGCTGGGGGGGCGGCGCGCTCGCGCTGCTGGTGATGGCGGGCGTGGCGCAGGCGCCGGCGCTTGCGCTGCTGTGGGCGTGTTATCTCTCGCTCAGCGTGGTGGGACAAACGTTCCTCTGGTTTCAGTGGGACGGCCTGCTCCTCGAGACGGGGCTGCTCGCCCTTTTGTACGCGCCGACGCGCTGGTTGCCGCGCCGCGAGCGGGAGCGAGCGCCCTCCGGCGTGATCCGCTGGCTGGTATGGCTGCTCCTCTTCAAGCTGATGTTCCTGTCGGGGATCACGAAGCTGGTGAGTGGCGATCCGACGTGGCGTCATCTCACCGCGCTCGACTACCACTTCTGGACTCAGCCGCTCCCGCCGTGGACGGCGTGGTACGCACAGCAGCTGCCCGGCCGGGTGCACCAGGGGATGACGCTGGGGATGTTCGCGATCGAGCTGGGCGCGCCCTGGCTGATCTTCGCGCCGCGCCGCTTTCCCGGGCTGCGCGTCGCCGCGTGCGTCCTGCTCGTGCTCGGCCAGCTCGGGATCGCGCTCACGGGGAACTACGGCTTCTTCAACCTGCTCGCCATCGTACTGTGCCTGGCGTTGCTGGACGACGCCACGCTGCGGCGCGTGCTGCCGCTCCGGCTCGCCGCCGGCGAGGCCGAGCCGCTGTGGTGGCGCCGCGTGACGGCGACCCTGGCGGCAGTGATCGCGCCGCTCAGCGCGCTCACCTTCGCGCGCGAGATCGGCGCGTCGCTTCCGGGCAGTCGCGGGCCAGGGGACAACCCGATCCTGCACGCCGCCGCGCCGCTGCGCTCGGTCAACGGCTACGGCTTGTTTCGCGTGATGACGACCGAGCGGCCGGAGATCGTGATCGAGGGGAGCGTGGACAGCGTGCATTGGCGGGAGTACGAGTTCCGCTGGAAGCCGGGCGGCGTGACGCGTCGCCCGGGATTCGTGGCGCCGCATCAGCCGCGCCTCGATTGGCAGATGTGGTTCGCCGCGCTCGATCCGGAAGGCGGCGGGCCATGGCTGGCCGGCCTGGTGCGCGGCCTGCTCGAGGGGAGGCCGGCGGTGCTGTCCCTGCTCGGCGCTAACCCGTTCCCCGATGGGGCGCCGCGCTACGTGCGCCTCGCCTACTATCGCTACCGGTTTACCACACGCGCCGAGCGGAGCCGCACCGGGGCTTGGTGGTCGCGCGAACTCACGGGCTACCTCACGCGTCCGGTGTCGCTCGCCGACCTCTCGCGCCACCAGAGGTGATATCGCGCCGCGAGCCGCCGCGTCGGGTGCGGCTCCACCTCGTTCCAGTCGCCGGTGTCGAGGGGATGGCGCGCTGCGGTCGACACGACGTCGAGGTGCAGGTGGTTCGGCGTGGCGCCCGGCTCGAGCGTCTCCGCGACCGACAGCCCGGACGGCGCTGCGCCGGCGCGGTCGCGCCGCCAGGCGAGCCTGGTCGCGGCGGCGGGACGGGCGGGCGGCCACACGTCGAGCGCGAGCCGGCCGCCCGGCCAGTCGCCGGTCACCACGACGGACGCGACGGCCTCGACGCCGCCGCTCGCCGCCACGTGGACGCGTGTGTGGGCGCTCACGTACGCTTCGATCGGGTGGAGCTCGGCGTGCCAGTCCTCGTGCCCGCAGTCGATCACCCAGCGCCCCACGAGGTGAATCCGGTCACCCGGCTCCGGGCGATAGCCGACCGGGAAAAGCCACTGCTCCACCTCGTTCTCCAGGTTGGCTTGCAGGTCGTCGCCGAAGTTCCCGAGTCCTTGCTCGGGCTCCTCGCGCTCCGTGTCGTAGGCGAGGAGAAACCCGTACTCGGGGTCGGGGCGCAGGTACACGATCCAGTCGTCGCATAGGGCGTGCTGTGCATTGAACGTCCCGCACCCCTCGGGCGCGACCGGGGGAGCGACGCCGAGCCAGTACCCCGGCGGCGGTTCGTAGTGGTCGCCCGCGTAGTCGGCCCCGGACAGGAAGCTGTTCGTCACGACGCCGTTCGCCGCCGACTCGATCCAGGGGATCGGCCGGTCCTTGATGTCCTCACGGCTGGGATGGCCGCTCCAGCGGAGGATGCGGAACGCCCGGGCGAGGTCGGTCTGCGTGAGGTGGACGAGCTCGTCCCATGACACGGCGTGATTCCCCGGTGCATCGAGCGGCCGGTCCGGATCGGCGCGACGCTGACCGTTCTCCTGGTCCTCCTCGGCCGAGCGACTGTCGACGGGCAGGATGGTTTGCCACTCGGGCGGCCCGCTGTTCCCCAGCACGGGGTCGAGCTTGGAGACGACGTCGCGGAAGCAATAGTCGCCGGCGCCGGGGAGCGGCGGCGTGGCGCGCGCAACGCCGAGCTGTGCCCGCGCCCCGGCTACGGCCGCGAGCGCTGTGCCCCAGTCGGGAGCGCGGCGCCGCCGGCAGGCAGGGCTCGCCAGGCGGCGACGCAGGCGCTCGAGGACGGTGCGCTCGACAGGGCGGCGGACGAGTGCGATCAGGGCACGGGCCCCGTGTGCTCGCTCCGCCTGCCGGGCCTCGAGCGCGACGAGCCGGGCCCGGTCCGCCGCGCACGAATCGAGCAGCGGGAGCGGAAAGACGAGCCACTGGGGCACCGGGCCGCGATCCGCGGGGAAGGCGCGCGCCGGAGAGGCCCATTTGTCCAGGCGCACGTTGTGTTGCTGCGCGTCCGCGAAGCGCCGCCGGCCCCGGCCGACCGGGATGACGCGGTTCCGACTCTCCTCCGTGTCGTCGGCGCGGCCGACGTCATACCACTCGGGCCCCGTGGGGGCCAGATAAGCGAGGTAGACGGTGCCGTCGGCGTGCTCCTCGAACGCGGCGAGCGGCGTGCCCTCGTCCGTGCCGAACAGTTGGAAGTGCGGCACTGACTCCGAGCCGCGATCGTCCGCGACCGGCGCCCCAAGGTCGATGCCCTGCCGTTCGCGCAACAACTCGGCAAGGACGGCGAACTCGGGGACGGCTGGGGGGCGGGCCGGACCGGTGCCCGGGCCGGCCAGTATCAATGCGACGGGAAAAATGCAGAAGAAGACGGAGTAAGGGCGGGGGCGCGACACGCCTCTATCTAGCGGTCGCGGCCTGCGGGGTGGGAACGACGTTCCCGAGCTCCGCCGCGTGCTCGCGGTAGTTGCGTCCCACACACACGATCTTTCTCGGCCGCGCGATGGTCATCCCGGCTCCGATGCTCGGTCCTCGTATATGACGCGCCACGACGCGACACCGCAAGTCATTACGCCCGTTGACCCGCGCCGTTTCCGGTTTATCTTCCCGCCCGTCATGAAGGCAAGCGACATCCGGCGCGGCCACGTCATCCTGATCGATCGGCAGCCGTGCCGCGTCATGGACTTCACGCACCGCACGCCCGGCAATCTGCGCGCGTTCGTCCAGCTGCGGCTCCGCAATCTGGTCACCGGAAATACATTCGACACCCGGCTCTCGGCCACCGAATTCGTGGACGAGGCCCCGCTCGAGACGAAACAGTTCCAGGTGCTGTACGCCGACCACGGCGGCGTGCACGTCATGGACACCACGACCTACGAGCAGCACACGCTCGATGGGGACGCTGTGGGCGACCAGGCCGCCTGGCTCCAGCCTGAGATGCAGATCCAGGTCGAGTGGCTGAACGGCCGGCCGGTGGGGATCGAGCTGCCGTCGGTCATCGAGCTCACCGTAATGGAGACCTCGCCGGTGATGCGGGGTGCCACCAAGACGGCGAGCACCAAGTCCGCGAAGCTGTCGAATGGCGTCACCATCCAGGTGCCGGAGTTCATCACCGAGGGGGAAAGGGTCCGGGTGGACCCGCGGGAAGGGGTCTATCTGGAACGGGCCAAGTAGGCCCGTCGGCCCGCCCGTTCGGGTAGGTCGCCGCCGCAGCGGCGCACGTAAATTGCATGGCATGCCGACCCCGGGGCTCCACCCCGGGGTTCGTTTGTCACTGAGAGGAAGGATGATGCGCTCCGCGACGCGACTGGACTGGCTCGGTACGGAACAGGCTTACCTGGTGCTCGGGGCCGCCCGGCGGCTCGAGGCCGCGGGTCACCAGGTGGTGCACCTCGAGATCGGCGAGCCGGACATGCCGACGCCGCCGCACGTAGTGGAAGCCGGTGTGCGCGCGCTGCGCGACGGACTCACCCGCTACGCGCTGGCCGCCGGAGTGCCGGAGCTGCGCGATGCCATCGCCCAGTCGCTCGCGCTGCGGGGCGTGCGCGCGAGCGCGGAGAATGTGATCGTGGCTCCCGGCGCGAAGCCGATGCTGTTCAGCGCCGCGCTCACGTTGGTGGAGCCGGGCGCCGAGGTGCTCACTCCCGATCCGGGATTCCCGATCTACGAGTCCGTCATACGCTTCGCGGGCGGTCGACCGGTGTACTATCCGCTGGACGAAGCCCGCGCGTTCGCGCCCGACGTGGCGGCCATCGCCGAGCGGATCACACCGCGCACCCGCGTGATCATCCTGAACCTGCCGCACAACCCGACCGGTGGGGTCGCCGCGCCGGACGACCTCACGCGCCTGGCGGCGCTCGCCCAACAGCACGATCTGTGGGTGATCTCGGACGAGGTGTACGGGCAGGTCCGCTACGACGGCAAGTGGGACAGCATCGCCGCGCTTCCGGGGATGGCGGAGCGCACCTTCATCGTGGACGGCTTCTCCAAGGCGTATTCGATGACCGGCTGGCGGCTGGGCTACGGCGTCATGCCGCAGTGGCTCGCCGACCCCGTCACGACGCTGCTCATCAACAACATCTCGTGCACGGCGACATTCGTGCAGTACGCCGGTATCGCGGCGCTCACGGGGCCGCAGGACGCCGTCAAGCGCATGGTCTCCGGGTTGCGGGGCAAACGAGATCAACTGGTGCGCGGCCTCACCGCCATCGAGGGGATCACCTGCGCCACCCCGGCCGGCGCGTTCTACTGCTTCCCGGACGTGAGCGGGCTGCTCGAGCGTACCGGTCAGACCTGCGAATCGCTCGCCGAGCGGCTGCTCGAGGACGCGCACGTCGCCGTGCTCGCCGGCTCGGCGTTCGGACCCGGGGGAAAGGGTCACCTGCGCATGTGCTACGCCACGGATCCCGCCCAGATCGACCTGGCGCTGCAGCGGATTCGGAGGTGGGTGGGGAGTCTCACGGGGGCAGCCGTGCCGCGATAATTCCCGCCTTGACCTGCCCCGATCCCGGGCTATCTTAGGAACGACAACTGTTCCCGTGGTGATTTGCCGCGTATTGCCGCCACGTTAAACAAGGTGCTAAAAAGCGACCGCCCGCGGCGTTCATTGCCCGGGCTTTTTTTGTTGAGGTCTCGATGACATCGACCACTTCGCCGGTCACCGCCCGACCCTCGCTCACCGCTCGTCCCCTGCGCTGCCGCAACTGCGGCGCCGAGCGCGCGGCCGGCCCCGTCTCGATCTGCGAGCAATGCCTCGGGCCGCTCGACCCGGTGTACGAGCCGGGGCGGCGACTGCCCGACCGCCAGACCATCGCCGCGCGCGCGCCCTCTCTCTGGCGGTATCGCGAATGGCTGCCGTTCGACGGTGAGCCGGTGCTGTCGCTGGACAGCGGCTTCACGCCGCTGATCGAGGCGCCCGCGCTGGCGCGCCGCTTCGGCGTGGCGCGCGCCTGGGTGAAGAACGACACGGTCTGTCACCCCTCGCTGTCGTTCAAGGACCGCGTGGTCGCGGCGGCGATCAACGCGGCGGCGGCGTTCGGGCTCGACACGATCGGCTGCGCCTCGACCGGCAATCTGGCGAACGCCGTGGCGGCTCACGCGGCCCGCGCCGGCCTGAAGGCGTGGATCTTCGTGCCGGAGACGCTCGAGGCGCCGAAGGTGATCGGCACCGCCATTTACGGGCCGCGTCTGGTGCGGGTCCGCGGCACCTACGACGACGTGAATCGGCTGTGCGCGCAGGTGGCGGACCGGTTCGGCTGGGGCATGGTGAACGTCAACCTGCGCTGCTACTACGGGGAAGGGTCGAAGACCCTCGCCTACGAGATCGCGGAGCAGCTCGGATGGCGGCTCCCGACGGCGGTGGTGGCGCCGATGGCGGGCGGCTCGCTCGTCACCCGGCTACGCAAAGGATTCGCGGAGTTCCTCGCGGCGGGCCTGGTCCGCGGCGCCGCGCCGCGGCTGTATGGCGCGCAGGCGGACGGGTGCGCACCGATCGTCCGGCTAGTGGAGCGCGGCGGCACGCAGCTCGAGCCCGAAGTCCCCAACACCATCTGCCGCTCGCTCGCGATCGGCAGCCCTGCGGACGGCGTGTTCGCCGCCCGCGCCGTGCGCGAGTCGGGTGGTTGGGCGGCCGCCGTGAGTGACGCCGCCCTCGTGGACGGCATCCGGTTCCTCGCCCAGGACACGGGGGTGTTCGCCGAGACGGCGGGGGGCGTGACCGCCGCGGCGGCCCTGGCGCTCGCGCGCGCCGGGCGGCTCGGGCCCGAAGATGAAGTCGTGCTATGCATAACGGGGCACGGTCTAAAGACGCTGGACGCGGTGAGCGGGGCGCTGCCGCACGCGCCGCTCATCGAGCCGCGGGTGAAGCAGGTGGCGGCGCTGGTGGAGGGGGACCACTCGTGACGGTCCCGGGCGTGCAAGTGCGGGTACCGGGCTCGACCTCCAACGTTGGTGCGGGATTCGACTGCGTCGGGATCGCGATCGAGCGCAGGCTCAGCGCGACGTTTCGGGTCGACCGGGCGCTCGGGGCGCCCGTGCGGGTCGAGCGGCGGGGTACGTTACAGGCCGTGACCGTCCCGTCCGACCGCGACTGGCTGTTCGCCGGCTTCGTGGCGGCGTGCCGCGGCGCCGGTTGCAAGGTGCCGGGAGGCGTCATGATCGACGCCGCGTCCGAGATCCCGATCGGGCGGGGGCTGGGCTCGTCGGGGGCGGCGACCGTGGCCGGGGCGCTGGCGGCGCGGGCCCTGCTCGGCCTCGAGCTCGACGACGCCGCCCTCGCCCGCCTGTGCGCCGACGTCGAGCACCACCCCGACAACGTGGCGCCGGCGATCTACGGCGGCGCCGTGCTCGCGGTCCCGGGGCCCGAGGGGCGGTTGACCGTCGCTCCGCTCGAGGTGCACGGCTCGCTCGTGTTCGTATTCGCCGTCCCCGACTTCGCCGTCGAGACCGAGCAGGCCCGCGCGGCGCTGCCGTCCACCGTGTCCCACCGCACCGCGGCCACGGCCGCCGCCAAGGCCGCGGCGCTCGTCGCCGGCCTGGCGCGGGCCGACGCGCCGCTCCTTGCGGCGGCGCTCGACGACGTGCTGCACGCGCCGCACCGCCGCTCGCTGGTGCGCGGCTACGACGCGGTCACCGCCGCGGCGCGCGCGGCGGGCGCATTCGGGGCCACCCTCTCCGGCTCCGGCTCGTCGATTCTCGCCGTGACCCCCGCGTTCGCCGCCAAGGCCGTCGCGACGACGATGGCGCGCGTGTGGGGCGCGCTCGACGTGACGGCGGAGACCTTCGTCATCGAACGGCCCGCGAGCCGCTATGACGTGACCAGCTTGACTCAGGAGACACTGCCATGCCCATCACGCTAAACCTTCCCTCGGTGCTCGCGACTCACGCGGGCGGCGTTCGTACCGTGGCCGCCAGCGGCCGCACGCTCGGCGAGGCCGTAGCCGATGTGGCGGCGCGCTACCCCGCCCTCGGACCGCGCCTCCGCGACAAAGACGGCAACCCGTACCCGTTCGTGGTCTTCTATCTGAACGACGAGGACGTCCGGTTCCGCGGCGGCTTCGCCGCGCCCGTTCAGGATGGAGACGAGGTGACGGTCATTCCCGCGATCGCGGGGGGGTGAGCGTTCACAACCCTGCGTCCACCGCCGCAATGCGGGCCAGCGCGGCCCAGTCGCTGTCCTGCCAACCGCGCGCCACGCCCGAGAGGTAGTGGTCGCGGATCACGCTCGCGACCGGCATGGGTGCGGCGACTTCCTCCGCCGCGGCGAGCGTGAGGCGCACGTCCTTGAGCCCATACTTCAGTTTGAACCCGGCGGGCTCGTACCGCTCGTCCGCGATCAGCTTGCCATAGTTCTCGTAGATCGGCGAGCGGAACAGTTTGCCGTTCACGACGTCGAGGAGCTCGGCGGGCGCGATGCCATGCTTGCGGCCGAAGGCGAATGCCTCGCCCATTGCTTCGATCGCCGCGGCGATCAGAAAGTTTCCCGCCAGCTTGATCACATTGGACCGCGCGGGCTCCTCCCCCGCCACAATCGTTCCCTGGCCCATCGCGTCGAACAGCGGACGGCAACGCTCGATCGCCGGGGCAGGCCCCGCCGCCACGACCCACAGCTTCTTCGCTTCCGCCGCTTCGGGCCGCCCGAACACCGGTGCGGCGACGTACGTTTGACCGGATGCGCGATGCCGCTCGGAGAGGCGGCGCGACAGCGCCGGGCTGATAGTACTCATCGAGATGTGGATCGCGCCGCGCGGCAGGGCGGCGAGCGCACCACCGTCGCCGAGTACCATCGCCTCTACGGCGTCGTCGTCGCCCAGCATGGTGATGAGCACCTCGGCCCCGCGCGCGGCGGCGGCGGGTCCATCGGCCACGGTCGCGCCGAGCTGCTTGAGCATCTGGGCCCGGGCCGGCGTGCGGTTGTACACGACGAGGGCGTGTCCCGCCTGAAGCAGGTTGCGAGCCATCGGCAGACCCATGTTGCCGAGGCCGATGAATGTGGTTTTCATACGACGGATTCTAACGCTGCGAGGAACGGCCGGTGAAGGCGATTCGCGTTCATTCGCCGGGTGGTCCCGAAGCATTGCGCTACGAGGACGTGCCGCAGCCGTCGCCCGCCGCGGGGGACGTGCTGGTGAAGGTCGAAGCCGCGGGCGTGAACTACATCGACGTGTACCAGCGGACCGGCATGTACAAGGTGGCGACGCCGTTCACGCTGGGACAGGAGGCGGCCGGTGTGGTCACGGCAGTCGGCCCCGGCGTGTCGGATCCGAAGCCGGGCGATCGCGTGGCGTACACGAGCATTCTGGGGGCGTACGCGGAGTACGCCGTCGTCCCCGCCGACCGGGTGGTCGTGCTGCCGGACGGCGTGACCACGCGCCAGGCGGCTGCCGCCATGGTGCAGGGCATGACGGCGCATTATCTCGCCTGCACGACCTATCCCCTCAAGGCGGGCGACACGTGCCTGGTGCACGCGGCCGCGGGCGGCGTGGGTCTGCTGCTCTGCCAGATCGCGAGCCGGCGGGGCGCCCGGGTGATCGGGACCGTGTCCACCCGCGAGAAAGCGGCGCTGGCGCGCGATGCGGGCGCCCGCGACGTGATCCTCTACACCGAGCAGGATTTCGAGGCCGAGGCGAAGCGCCTCACCAACGGCCTCGGCCTGCAGGTCGTGTATGACTCGGTGGGGAAAACCACGTTCGAGAAGGGACTGAATTGTCTCGCACGTCGGGGCATGATGGTGTTGTATGGGCAATCGAGCGGGCCGGTCGGATCGTTCGACCCGCAGGTCCTGAACCAGAAGGGCTCGCTCTTTTTGACGCGCCCCACCATCGCCCACTACATCGAGACGCGCGCGGAGCTCGTGGCGCGGGCGGGGGAGGTGCTGGCGTGGGTCAAGAGTGGCACGCTCAAGCTGCGGATCGAACACGAGTTCTCCCTCGCTGAGGCCGCCGAGGCGCATCGCGCACTCGAGGCGCGCAAGACGACCGGCAAACTATTGCTGATTCCCTGAGACGGAGGGGAAGCTTGTGACTCTGCCAACCCGTCCACTCGGCACGAGCGGACTCGATATCACGACCGTCGGCTTCGGCGCCTGGGCGATCGGGGGCGGCGGCTGGGCGTTCGGCTGGGGCCCGCAGGACGACACCGCGTCGCTCGCGGCCATGCGCCATGCCGTCGAGCGTGGGGTCAACTGGATCGACACGGCGGCCGTCTATGGGCTCGGCCACTCGGAAGAGCTGGTGGGCCGCTTGCTGCGCGAGCTGCAGCCCGGCGAGCGACCACTGGTGTTCACCAAATGCGGCCTCGTGTGGGACGACTGCAACCCGATGAAGGAGGCGCGGCGGGTCCTGAAACCCGAGTCGCTTCGCCACGAAGCCGAAGCCTCGCTGCGCCGGCTCGGCGTCGAGCGCATCGATTGGTATCAGTTCCACTGGCCCGACGAGACGGGAACGCCGATCGAGGACTCCTGGCAGGCGATGGTGCGGCTGGTGGAAGCAGGCAAGGTGCGCGCGGCCGGTGTCTCGAACTTCGACGTCGCGTTGCTCGCCCGCTGCGAGGCGATCCGACACGTCGACTCGCTCCAACCGCCCTTCTCACTGATCCGCCGGGAGGCGGCCGCCCGGGAGATCCCGTGGTGCGCCGAGCACGGCACCGGCGTCATCTGCTACAGCCCGATGCAGTCGGGCCTGCTCACGGACGGTTTCGCGACCGAGCGCGTCGCCGCGCTGCCGCCCGACGACTGGCGCCGGCGGTCGCCGCAGTTCCAGCAGCCCAACCTGGGTCGCAACCTCGCGCTGCGGGACGCACTGCGGCCCATCGCGCAGCGCCACGGCACCACGGTCTCAGCGGTAGCCGTCGCGTGGACGCTCGCCTGGCCCGGCGTGACGGGGGCGATCGTGGGAGCCCGTTCACCCGAGCAGGTGGACGGATGGATCGGGGCGGCGGCGCTCGCGCTCACGCCGGCCGATCGCGAGGAAATCGCCACGGCCGTGTCCCGCACGGGCGCCGGCGCCGGGCCGGTACGACCGCTCGCGCCGCGCCCCGCCCAGACCGAGCACGCCTGATGGGGCCGGCGTTCTTGTTCGACCTGGACGGCACGCTGGTGGACAGTGTGTACCAGCACGTGCTCGCCTGGCGGGAAGCGCTCGAGCAAGCGGGCATCGAGCTCGCGGTGTGGCGCATCCATCGACGGATCGGAATGAGCGGTGGGCTGTTCCTCGACGCGCTCGGCCGGGAGACTGGCCGGCGGCTCACTCCCGAGGACGTCACCAGCATCCAACAGGCCCACGCGACGGCCTTCAGGCGCCAGGTGTCGACGGTGCGTCCCCTCCCCGGTGCCGTGGAGCTGCTCGCTTACCTGTCGCGGTCCCGCGTTCACTGGGCGATCGCGACGAGCGGGCGGCTCGAGAGCGCGCGGCCGCTGCTGGAGATGCTGGGTGTGGCGCCCGACGTTCCGGTCATCACGCGTGATCAGGTCGAGCACGCCAAGCCCGATCCCGACCTGTTCCTCGCGGCCGCCGAGCGGCTCGGTGCGGACGTCGCGGCGTCGATCGTCGTGGGAGACAGCGTGTGGGATCTCCTCGCCGCCCGGCGCGCCCAGGCGCTGGGAGTGGGCCTGTTGTCGGGTGGGTACGGCCAGGACGAGCTCGAGCGTGCCGGCGCCTATCGCGTGTATCAAGACCCCGCCGACCTGCTGCGACACCTGGACGAAGTGGGAGTGCGGCTGTAACATAGCCGCGGCCCGGTCACCGGAGCTCTCGTGCAGCGTCGCCCCGCGTTGGCGTTGGTCGCGGTCGTCGTTCTCGCCGGTCCCCTCGCGGGTCAGGATCTCCGCACCCGCATTTCGAAACAGCTGTTCACCTTCGGCACCTGTGGGAAGCCGCTCTGCCTCACGGGCGCGCTCGCCGGCCACGGCAATCACTTCATCCCAGCCGACACGGCGAGCGGATCCAGCATTCTGAACTTCATCAGCAACGCCATCGGCGCGAGCGTCGGCAACACGCCGCTCACCTCCGCGTCGAGCGGCGTGACGTTCCAGTTCGTGGGTGGCTTGCCGGTGAAGACCTCCACCTCGGCCGGCCCGATCTTCGGCGAGCGGGCCCAAACCCTGGGTCGCGGACGCTTTTTCGTGGGTGCCAACATCACCCAGATGCGCTTCCAGCGGTTGCGCGGCATCCGGGTCGACGACATCGAGTTCAATTTCACCCACGAGGACACGCCGCCCGCCGGACTGGGAAGCCCGATCTTCGAGAACGACATCGTCGCCGTCCACGTCTCCCTCGACGTGAGCCTGATCGTGACGTCGTTCGTGATGAGCTATGGGCTGGTGGACGGGGTGGATCTCTCCGTCGACGTCCCGGTGGTGCACACGAGCGTGCAGGGAAGCAGCGTAGCGAACATCCTGCCGTTGGGGGGCTTCCCCGACCCGCACTTCTTCGCGGGGGACATCAACAACCCGGTGTTCACGGCTTTCGCCGCCACCGCCGGTTCCTCGACCGGCCTTGGTGACGTGGCCGCGCGCCTCAAGGTGAACGTCGCCCAGACTAAACACGTGGGCGTCGCCATGCTGCTCGACGCCCGCTTTCCGAGCGGCAACGCCGACAACCTGCTCGGCGCGGGTGCCTTCGCCGGCCGCGGGATCGGCGTCGTGTCCGCGACCTGGGGCAACACGACCCCGCACCTCAATCTGGGTTACGCCTTCCGGGACGGCGATTTACAGAACAACTCCGTCATCGCGACGCTGGGCTTCGATCAACTGCTCGCCCCGTTTGCAACGATGGCCTTCGACGTGCTCTCCGATTGGCAGATGGGCGACTCGAAGCTCGTCGTCCCGGGCCCCGTGCGGTACGTCTCCCCCTATCCTCATCAAGTGATCCCGACGAATATCCCGTCGCAGCGCGATGACCTGATGAGCGCGTCGCTCGGCTTCAAGTTCACGACACAGCGCGGCATCCTCCTCGTCGCCAACGCCCTGATACCGCTGCGCAACTCGGGGCTCCAGGCGAGCGCGGTGTGGACGGGGGGGATCGAGTACAACTTCTAAAGGCCGGTGAACTGCCGGTGAAAGGCCGGGGAAGGGGGGTCGGGGGTCAGTTGAGGGTGAAGGTGACCTTGAGGGTGTGCGGGCTGTTGGTCGCGTTGACTGCCGTGACCGGAACCGTTGCCGTGTAGGTGCCGGCGGCGAGGCTGCCCGTCTGGGCGGTCAGCACCAGCGTGTCGGGCGCGGTGGTGCGCGTGAGGGTGGCGGTCAGCCAGCTGGTGGCGCCCGCACCGTAGCCGATGGTGCCGACCGCGAGGCCGGCGAGCGAGCCGCCACCCGCGTTGGCGACGTTGACTGTATCGGGCGCGGGGTTCGGCCCGCTTGCGGCCGCGCTGAAGCCCACACTGTCGGCGGAGAAACCGATCGCCGGCCGCGGCACGACGTCGAGCACGGCGGTCGCCGCCAGGGCGCCCGATGCGGCCGTGATGGTGTCACGCCCCAGTGCCAGCCCCTTTGCCAACCCCGTCGCGGAAACGGTCGCCACGACCGGATTGCTGGTCGCCCATGCCGTCGGCACCCCGATGAACGCGTGGCCGCTTTGATCCCGCGCGACCGCCTGGAGGAATATCGAGTCGCCCAGCAGGACGATCGCGCTGTCCGGCGAAATGGCGAGGGAGGCGGCAGGCGGCGGCGTGATCAGACGTTCCTCCGTGCAGGCGGCGCCCGCGACCAGCGCGCCGAGCAGGAGAGGGCGGCGGGAGATCACCCTATTTGAATCCCGTGATGCGCCACCCCTCGGCGCCGTGCTCCAGCGCGGCGCGGAAGCTCACGGGCTGGCTCTGGTAGGCACCGCTCTGGACGTACTCATACGCGCCGGTGACCTCCACCTGCGCGCTCTGGCCGGTCACCTCGGCGTGCTGCACGTGCAGTGTCACCTTGAGACTCCGAACCTCCTTGAAGAAGGCTCGCAGGTTCTGCACGGACTGAGCGCTGAGCCCCGGGGCGACGCGCTTCACGGCGTTGATGTCCTGCGCCTCGAGCGCGCGCGCGTAGGTGGCGATCGCTGCCTCGATCTGGGGGCGTGGGTCGGGGGGCGCGGGCGGCGGGGGAGGGGCAGGAGCCGCTGGGATCGGAGCCGGGCCGGGATTCTGCGCCACGGGCGGCGTCACCGGGGGTGTGACAGCGGGAGTCGTGTCGTGGCGCGGCACGATGGCGACGGCGCTCGAGTTGGACACGGCCGCGCGCGGCGGCGCGGGCCGGGGATTGCGTCGCGGCGCGGCGGTCTGCTTTACAGCCGGGGGCCTGCCCGCCGTGGTCTCCGGTGTCGCCGGGGGCGGGACGGGCGCCGGTACCTGGACCTGGGCGCTCTCTGTGACGAGGCGCACGAGACGTGATGGCGCGAGCGTAACGCTTGGGGCCCAGGGCTTGAGCCACACCAGCGCGCCCGCTACTCCAACGAGCACCACACCGGCGGCGATGGCCCCGGCGCGGCGGCGCCGCGCCTCCGCGGGCGTCACCGTGACGGTCGCGGTCGCGCTCGTGTTTTCAATCGTCGCGGTGACGGTGGCGGTGCCCGCAGCGACCGCCGTGGCAAGGCCGCTCGATGACACGGTCACGATCTCCGGATGCGTGGAGGCCCAGGTGGCGCCGTGTCCGGCCTGGGTGGAGCCACTCCGACGCTTCGCTGTCACCGTGAGCTGGACCGCACCACCCACGGCGATGGTCACGTCGCCGGGCTTGATCGACAGCGCCGCCACGTTCGTGGTCTTCCCCACGCCGCGGCCGATGGGCGTGGGGCTCAGCGGGGTGCTGATCCGTCGTCGGAGCTGCGCGCTCCTGCCGGCGGAGGCGAGCGTCACCAGCTGAACGTGAATGGGGTCGCCCGGCGCGAGCGGCGCTCCACCGACCGCCGCGACCGCGGCCTCCATGTTGGGCCAGCGCTGCTCTGGCTCCTTCTCGAGCATCCGCATCACGGCGGCCGCGAGGTCGGCCGGGACATCCGGCCGGACGTTGGTGATCGGGGGCGGCGGCTGGTGGAAGTGGGCGTACATGATCGCCATGACCGAGACGGCGGTGAACGGGAGCCGGCCGGTCAGCATCTCGTACGCGACGACGCCGAGTGAGTACTGATCCGACGCACCGGTGAGGTCCTTGGCGCCGCATTGCTCCGGGCTCATGTACGACGGCGTGCCCACCGTCGCGCCGGTGACCGTGAGTCCGTGCGCCTCGGCGACCTTGGCGATCCCGAAATCGGTGACGACCGCCCACCCATCCGAATCCACCATTACGTTCGCGGCCTTCACGTCGCGGTGCACGACGCCGCGCTTGTGAGCGTAGCCGAGCGCCGACCCGACCTGATGCACGATCGCCTGCACCATGGGGATCGGCAACGGGCCGATTTCGTGGATGATCGAGTCGAGCGGGCGACCCTCGATGAGCTTCATGACGAAGTAGAGGGTCTGCTCGGTCTCTCGGACCGCGTAGATCGGGATGATGTTGGGATGGCTGAGCGACGCCGCGGTGCGCGCTTCGCGCTTGAACCGCTCCGCCATGCCTTCACCGGCCAGCAGGGCGGGGGCCATCACCTTGATAGCGACCTGGCGGTCCAAGGCGATGTCGTGGGCCAGGTACACGGTTGCCATGCCGCCCCGTCCGAGCTCCCCCAGGATCTCGTACTCGCCCAGCGTGGCCTGTCGCACGGCGTCGAGCTGGGCCGCCTGCAGTGCGGCAGGGGCCGGCGGAGCGTGTTGGTGTACCACGGCCGTCGCAATGCTCGCCTGCACCCCGGAGACGTCCGCGCCACAGCGGGGGCAGAAGCGGTCAGCGGGTCCAATGGACTCGCCGCAACGCGTGCAGGTGGGGGCGGTCGTCATCGTTGGGGGTCAGTGGAAGCCGGGCAAATATACACCGCCGGGTGATTGGACGCCCTGAAGGGCGCCCTCGGCGCGGGAGCGTCCTGGAAGGACGCTGCTAGGTCCCCCGCTGCGCCGCGCGGATCCACACCCGCACTTCGGCGGGCGTGGGGCGCGGGCTAGGGCGCAGCATGCGCCACAGCGAGTCGGGGTCGGCCCGGGCGAGCGCCTCTACGCTTCGCACGCCACCGGCCATGAGCGCCGCGGCGTGGCGGGTCCCGATCCCCCGCAGGGTGCTGAGGCGCGCGGCTTGACGCGCAGCCAGCGCCTCGTCCGGTGTGATGCGCGCGCGGTAGGCGACCTCCGCGGCCGGAGCCCGTGCGAGCCGGAACACGTCGGTCCATCCCGCGTCTTGCAGCCGGGCCCGCACCGCATCGCTGATCCCGGGCAGCTCCGCGAGCCGAGGCGACACGGAGCTCACCGTCCAGTGGTCCACGCCCGCCAGCACGAGCCCTGCGAACAGCACCGACGACAGCACCGTCCGCGCGGTGGTGCGGGGCGCGAGCACGTGATACAGCGACCAGACCTCGAGCGCGAAAAACGGGAAGCCGAGGAAACCGATTGGCGGCATCTCGAACACCTTCACGTGCTCGAGGAACGGGACCGTGTAGATCCATTTCGCCCGTGAGGCGGCGTTGAACGACTCCCACAGCACGCCGGCGAATAGTCCCGCCGCCATGAGCCGGGCGATGCGGCCCCACTCGCCGCGGGCGATGTCGGCGAACAAGGATCGCTCGGGGTCGGCGCGATACAGCAGTGGCTCGGCGATGAGCCAGACCGCACCCCAGGTGAGGGGATGGAGGTAGCGGGGGAACGCGAGGGTCGCGGCGAGCGCCGCCCACCCGAGCCGGGAGGCGCCCCGGAGTTGCTCGGGACCGACCGCGATCGGGCGCCAGTGCAGCTGCCGCCACACGCCGAGGCGATCGAGCACCCGCTCGGGGAGCAACACCGCCGGGACCACGGTCGCGAGCGACAGCGTGATCCCGGCCCAGCGCTCGAGGGGATTCACGGGGAGGAACACATAGTACCAGTCCTGCAATCGGATGTTGATCGCCTCGAACAGGAACCAGATCACCGCCGACCACCAGAGCATAGTGATGAGCGCGCGCGGCCGGGCCAGCACCGATTCGCCCCCGAGCAGCACGACCAGCTGATCGAGGATCAGGAGGGTCGGGTACCAGGCCAACACGTAGAGCCAGGTGGAGACCGGCGGAATCTCGTAGTAACGCAACAGCGCGGCGCCGACCAGGACCAGCGCCGCCGCGACGATCCTGGGGCGGGCTAGTGCGGCAGCGTCGGCCGCAGGTATCCGTATACCCACGTGCCGGCCAAGGCGCTGAAGATCATCACTGCAATCACCCCGACTCCGGCGCCGAGCAGCGCGAACAACGGGCCCGGGCAGACTCCCGTGAGGCCCCAGCCCACGCCGAAGATCGCACCGCCGATCACGTAGCGGCGCCCGCGGCCCAGCGCTTTGGGCGGGATGGCGATCGGCTCGCCGGCGAGGGAGCGGAGCCGGCGCCGCTTGAGCCACCAGAACAGCGGGGTCGCCACGACGAACGCCGACGACAGCACCTCGTAGATGTACAGGCCGTCGAACCGGAGCGCTTCCTGGATGCGGAACCACGAAACCAGCTCGCCCTTCGTCAGGACGATCCCGAACAGCACGCCGGCCAGGAAATACGCGGGCAGCATGCGCTCGCCGGCGCGGGCGACGGGAGTGACGGGAGCGGCGGTCGTCACGGTGTCACCCGGAAAGGAGTAGCGGCAGCAGAAAGTGGCTCGCCAGCGCTCCGGCCGCGAAGAAGGCGATCACCGCGATCAGTGACGGAAGCTGGAGATCGGCCAACCCCGTGATCCCGTGACCCGACGTACAGCCGCCGGCGTACGCCGTGCCGAACCCGATGAGAAAACCGCCGCCCACGATGAGCAGCCATCCCTTGAGCGTGAGCAGCGCACCCCAGTGAAACAGCTGGTGCGGGACGAGTCCTGCAAAGTCGTGAACGCCGAGCCCCGCGAGGTCGGCGTGTGCCCGGGCGGTGACGGCGACGGGTTCAGGGCTTGCGAGCAGCACGCCGCCGATGAACCCGCCCACCACGATGCCGCCCGCGAACACCAGGTTCCACAGGCCGGTTCGCGTCCAGTCGTACTTGAAGAACGCGACGTTCCGCGGGAACACGGCGGCGCAGAGGTGGCGGAAATTGCTGGACACGCCCAGCTGCTTGTTGCCGATCACGAGCAGGCTGGTCGCGACCAGCCCTAGGAGCGGCCCGGTCACGTACCATGGCCAGGGGTGGTGCAGCAGCTCGAGCATGATTGAAATCTGCACTACCTGGTCACGGGCTTGAAGAGGAGGTCCTGGTAGTCGAAGCTGAAGTCGGCGAGGGGCGAGACGGCCTCCATCTTGAACTGCTCGATGGAGCCGTCCGGCTCGAGCGCGAACGTCACGTAAGCATCTTCAATATGGGCCGTGCGCCACCGGGCGATGAACGTGTCGTACTGCCAGTGCTCGAGGTCGCCTACGAAAGCCGGGGAGTGACTGAACCGCAGCACGAGGCGGCCGTTCTCGAGGCTGATCGCGGCGTCGCCGTACAGCTCGTCGCGATACGTCCCGGCGTATCGCCCGAGCGCGAGCGACGGTCCGGCGAGCGAGTCGCGCGTGCTTCCCCGGGCGCGCACGATCGAGTCCGCCTGGGCGCGCTCGAGCTGCTCGGCCTGGGCGAATGCGGCGACCCAGTCGGTCGGCGGCGCGCCGAAGAACGTGTCGAGCAGACGGTACGCGAGGGCCGTCATGAGCGACGACTCCCCGTTGGTGAGGACGACCAGCCCGAGCCGCTCGCTCGGCACGAGTATCACTTGCGAGGTCATCCCGGCGAGGCCCCCCGTGTGTCCGATGAGCTTGCGCCCCCGGTAGTCCCGCAGGAACCAGCCGAGCCCGTACTCGGAGAAGGCGGGTCGCAGGGCGGCGAGGGGCGGCGACGCATCGCCGATGGGCAGGATGGTCTGTCCCGCCCACATCACGCGCGCCTGGCGCTCGCTGAACAGCCGCCCGCCCGCGTAGCGTCCGGAGTCGAGCCGGCAGAGCAGCCACTTCGCCATGTCGCTCACGTTCGAGACGATGCCGCCCGCCGGGCCGGTGTTGTCGATCGAATCGCGCGGTACGACCTGCAGCTTCCCCTTCTCCACGGCGTGCGGCGTTGCGACGTCAGGGGTCGAGCTGAGGAAGGCGACGCCCGTGCCGCTCTCGGTCATGCCGAGCGGCGTGAGGATGCGCTCCTTGATGAAGTCGTCCCAGCTCTGCCCGGTGACGGCCGGGACGATCTCTCCGGCCGCGATGTACAGCACGTTGTCGTAGGCGTATCGGCTGCGAAAGCTCGACACCGGTTTCGCGGCGCGGATGTGATGGATGATCTCGGCGCGGCCGTAGCTCGAGTGGAACCACAGCAGGTCCCCCGCGCCGAGCCCGAGCCCGCTGCGATGCGTCACGAGATCCCGCAGGGTGAACTCGCGCGTGACGTACGGGTCGTACAGCTGAAAGGCCGGAAGGTACTTGGTGACGGGGTCGTCCCAGGAGAGCTTCCCCTCGTCCGCCAGCATCGCGAGCGCGGCGGTGGTGAATGCCTTGGTGTTCGACGCGATCTGAAACAGCGTGTGGGGGTCGACGCGACCCGTGTCGCCCAGGGTGCGGACGCCGTAGCCTTGCGCGAAGACCAGCTTGCCGTCCTTCACGACGGCCACGGCAGCGCCGGGCACCCGCAGGACCTGCAGGCCGCGTCTCACGTACGCGTCGAAGTCTTTTTGACGGAACTGCTGTGCCGCTGCGGCCGGCGCGCCCAGCGCCAGCAGCGCGGCGACGAGGCCGATTCTCACGAACGCCCTCCCTGCGCGGAGCTTATTCGAGCGACAACCGCAGCACCAGGTTCCGCCCCGGATCGAGCGCGAATTCCTTGTACCGGCTGAGGAAGCTGCGGTACGCCGTATTCCCTATGTTGCGCACCGCGAAGTCGATCTGGATGCCGCGCCCCCACAGCGGCCGCTCGAGGCCCGCTTCGAGGTTGAGGAGCGTGTATCCCGCGGTCGGCACGTCGAGCGGATTGAGCCGCGTCTGCCGGGTGACGAACTGCGCCTCGACTGCGAGGCGAGCCCGCTCCGCCCAGCGGAGCGTGCTGCTGTGCAGTTCCGCCCCCAAGGCCACGCGCGACGGCGGCATCAGCGGGAGCGGCTCGCCTGTCGCCCGGTTCGTGCCGCGGACGCCGTCGGCGCGGGCGCGCAGCGTGAGGGGGCTGGCGAGGTCGACCTCGAGCGCCGCTTCCCCCCCCAGCAGCCGGGCATCGGCCTGTTGGTAGCGATACACGCGCAACGAGTCCGTGGACGTGACGTGGACGAAAGAATCCGTCGGCGTGATGTAGATGAACCGCCCGATCGAGTTGCGATACGCGGCGAGCTCGACGCGGACCCGAGTGCCCTGCCACCGCAGCGTCCCGTCGAGCTCCGTCCCCGCCTCCGGCTTGAGCCCGGCGTCTCCGATCTCGTAGCGCGCTTCGCCGAGGTGCGGCCCGTTCGAGAACAGTTCGAATAGGGTGGGTGCGCGCCACGCGCGGCCGGCGTTGGCAGCGAGCGCGACCGTCTCGATCGGCCGGTACACCACGCCGACATCCCCCGACCACGCCGTGTAGTCGCGCTGCTGCGGCGCGAGTGCGAGCGTGGCGTTGCCGTCGGCCGTGAGCCGCCGCACATCGACCCGGCCGCCGGCGAGCGCGCTCCAGCGCCCGCGTGTCGCCTGCTCGAATGCGAACCCCGCCGCCGAGCGCACGCGCGCGTCGGGGACGAGCGGAATCGGCCCGCGCGTGTCGTTCGTCTGATACAGCCCCGACACGCCGACCGTGCCGCGCAGCGCCGAGCCCGCGCCGTGGTGCGCCAGCACGTCGAGCGACGTCGTGTTGAGCAGCAAGTCGAACGCGGTTCCTTCGAACGGCGTGCCCGTCGGTCCGGTGCCGGTGTCGGAGACCTCGACGAGCGAGTGACGCTGCCACTGTGCCTTGGTCTCGAGACGCAACGAGCCCATGACATAGTCACCGGTAGCTTGAACGCGATCGTCGGAGAGCCTGCGCTCGGGCCCACCTGCCGTCGCGCCGCTCGGCGGCTCGTCGGCCTCGAGCAACTTGAACTCGCCGGCGTACCGCGTGTACCGCAGCGTCGTGCTGCCCCGGGCGCCCCGGCGGCTGATCACGGCTTCGCCGTTCACGGCGCCGAAGCCCGTGTTGTCGAGCTCCCCCACGGGCGTGTGCAGGCTGCCGGCGGCGCGCCCGATTCCGAACACCCGCCACGCCCAGGGACCGCTCGCGCCTTCGACCCGAGCCGCCGCCTCCAATTCCGCGTTGTTCGTTGCGCCGGAAAGCTCGAACCCCGTGCGGATCACCCTTGGCCCGCCGTTCGCGTCCGGCAGCTCCGCCGGGATCACGTTCACGACGCCTCCCAGGGCGTCGGACCCGTAGAGCACGCTGGCGGGTCCCCGGATCAGCTCGACGCGCTGGGCCAGGCGGGCGTCGACCGACGGCCCGTCTTCGTCACTCCACGAGTAATCTTCCAGACGGTTCCCGTTGGCGAGCACCAGCACCCGGGCGCCCGCGAGGCCCCGGATCATCGGCTTGCCGATCTGGGCGCCGGTGGTGAGCGCGTTCACGCCGGGGAGCCGGGCGAGCGAATGCGCCAGCGACACGCTCTGGTCACGACGCAACCCGTCTTCCGACAATGCCGCTGCTGAGAGCGGCGACCCGAGCGCCGCGCTGGGTGCACGCGTGGCGGTGATGGTGACCGGCTCGACCCACACCGGTGCGCGGCGCAACATGACGGTAAGGTTCGTGGGCCCGTGGACGGCCACCGCGCGCGCGAACGGCGCGAACCCAACGTGACGAACGATGACCGTGTACTCGCCGGGCGGGACGTCCGCGAGCCGGAAGGCGCCATCGGTGCCGCTCGTGGCCACGCGGTGCAGCTCGGAGATGAGCACGGCCGCGGACGGAACGGGGGCGCCGTCCGAGTCCGTGACGCGGCCGGCGAGGGTGTCGCCGGGCGGTGGCCCGACAAACAAAAGCGCCGCCGCGAGGAGGTGCATGGATGTCACCATATCCGCGCCCGGCAGCGATGGCAAGACGCGTACCTAGGAGCGGTCCGTCATCTCCTTGAACATCCAGTACTCCGGGCCGGCCGCGTGCTCCGGCCAGTCCGCGAGATGCTCGCCGCCGCGCCAGGCCTCATCGTTCCCGCGCCACACCTCGCGCTCGAGATGGACGGTGCCGCGCCACGCCTCTCGGGCCTGGGCGAGCAGGTCGTCCAACTCGTCGTCGTCCGGCTGATGCTCGGGTAACCATGGGTCTCGCATACGCCTACCCTGAGCGCAAGGCGCGTGCCCATCCCAAACCACTGCCGCAAGTGGCTCTGCGGTATGAGGATAGACAGACGGGGTGGACCTCGCTCGAGCGGCGGGCACGGTTGCAGTTTAGGGGATGGCGCGGCGCAATGACATTGTAATGTTGTGTGACGGACATCACCCGAGTCAAGCCGGTCGCTTCTCGTCGGAGGGAGCCGCTGCGTCATGACCGTCGTTTCCATCAACCCCACCACGGGCGAAACGCTCGAGACGTTCGCCGAGACCACGCCCGCGGCCCTCGAACGCGTGCTCGACGAGGCGGTCGCCGCCTACCAGACGTGGCGGCGCTGCTCGTACGCGCACCGCGCGAAACTGGTGCGCGAGGCCGCACGACTGCTGCGGGAGCGCAAGAGTCAGCACGCGCGCACGATGGCACTCGAGATGGGTAAGCCGCTGCCCCAAGGTGAAGCGGAGGCGGAGAAGTGCGCCTGGGTGTGCGACTACTACGCCGAGCACGCCGAGCGGTTTCTCGCCGACGAGCCACGCGAGACGGACGCCTCGAAGGCCTTCGTCCGCTTCGATCCGATCGGTCCCGTGCTCGCGATCATGCCGTGGAATTTCCCGTTCTGGCAGGTGTTCCGTTTCGCCGCGCCGGCACTGATGGCGGGGAATGCGGGGCTCTTGAAGCACGCGCCCAACGTCACCCGCTGCGCGCTCGAGATCGAGGCGATCTTCCGCGAGGCGGGCTTCCCGGACGGGCTGTTCCGGGCGCTGATCCTCTCGAACGAAGCCGTCGCCCAAGTCATCGCGGATCCGCGGGTGCGGGCGGTGACCCTCACCGGCTCGGATCGCGCCGGCAGCCAGGTGGCCGAGCGGGCCGGACGATACCTCAAGAAGACCGTGCTCGAGCTCGGTGGGAGCGATCCGTTCATCGTGCTGGAGGACGCCGACGTCGAGCAGGCGGCGCGTACCGCCGCGGACGCGCGGCTCGTGAACAGCGGCCAGAGCTGCATCGCGGCGAAACGGTTCATCGTGGTGGAGCCGGTGGCGGACCGGTTCCTCGACGCGTTCGTTCCCGCGATGCGCGCGCGCCGCATGGGCGATCCACTGGCGTCGGGGACCCAGATCGGCCCGCAGGCGCGGCACGACCTGCGCGCCAACCTCCACCGCCAGGTCGAAGAGTCCGTGCGGCGCGGCGCGCGGCTGCTGCTGGGCGGCACGCTCCCCGAAGGACCCGGCTTCTTCTACGCCCCCACCGTGTTGGCGTCGGTAGAGGAGGGTATGCCGGCGTTCGACGAAGAGGTGTTCGGCCCGGTGGCCGTGGTGATCCGCGTGAAAGACGAGTCGCGGGCGGTGCGCGTCGCCAACGCGTCCCGTTACGGCCTCGGCGCCGCCGTGTGGACCAGGGATGCGGCACGGGGCGAGCAGCTGGCGCGCGAGCTCGACGTGGGCTCCGTCTTCATCAACGGGCTCGTGAAGTCCGACCCCCGGCTGCCATTCGGGGGCGTCAAGCTCTCGGGGTACGGACGCGAGCTGTCGGAGTACGGGCTCAAGGAGTTCGTCAACATCAAGACGGTCTGGGTGGCGTGAGGATGCACGTCGGGACGTCGGGCTACAACTTTCCCGAGTGGAAGGGGACGTTCTATCCGGCGAAGTTCCCCGAGTCGCAGATGCTCGAGTACTACGCCCAGCGGCTGGGCACGGTCGAGATCAACTACACCTTCTACCGCATGCCGAATGCGAAGACCGTCGCCGGCTGGGACGCCGCCACACCCGCGGCGTTCACATTCGTGCTCAAGGCACCGCAACGCATCACCCACATCGCCCGGCTCAGGGATGTCGACGATCCGCTGCGCTACTTTCTCGAAACGGCGCGCCAGCTCGGCTCCAAGCTCGGGCCGATCCTGTTCCAGCTGCCGCCCAACTTCAAAAAGGACGTGGATCGACTGAACGATCTCCTCACCCAATTCCCGGCGGAGCTGCGCTGCGCCTGGGAGTTCCGTCACCCGTCGTGGTTCGCGGACGACGTGTACGACGCGTTGCGGGTCGGGAACGCGGCATTGTGCGTCGCCGACACGGAAGAGGGCCATACCCCACTCGTCGCCACCGCCGACTTCGGCTACATGCGGCTGCGCGACGAGGGCTACACGCAGCAGGATCTCGAGCACTGGGCCCAATCGGTGCGCACGCTGGGGCAGGAGTGGCAGGACGCGTTCGTGTTCTTCAAGCACGAGGAATCGGGCATCGGGCCGAAGCTGGCGCAGGAGTTCGCGACACTGCTTCCGTCGTCCCCATCGTGAGCGACGGGATGCACTATTCGTCGCCGGTGAGTCTCCGGTAGCTGGAGAGGTGCCGCAGCGCCGCCGCTTTCTTTCCCGCCTTCTCGTACAGCCGCGCCACGTTGTAATGCGCATCGGCGAGCCGCGGATCCGTGGCGAGCGCCGCGCGATACGCGTCGATCGCGTCCGCCGGGCGGCCCAGGTCTTCGAGCGCGATCCCCAGGTTGAAGGCGGCCGTGGCGTGCTCGGGGCTCTCGCGCAGCGCCAGCCGGTAATGGCGCTCGGCTTCCTCGACGAGCCCCTGTTCGTGCAGCAGCCGGCCGAGGTTGACGTGGGCGTCGGCGTGGTGGGCGTCGAGCTCGAGGGCCCGCCGGTAGGCGTCGCGGGCTTCGATCGGCGCGGCCACCTCGAGCTCCAGTCCCAGGTCGTACCAGTCCTGGGCCGAGAGATCCTGCTCGACCAGCCGGGCGGCGCGCGCGGCGCGCCGTGCCATCGGGGCCGCCCGTGTGGCGAGGTCGGAGATGGCGAAGTCGAGTTGCATCTGGTCCGACTCGGGGCTCCAGGTGGACTCGCCGTCGCTCACCACGATGCGGTCGTCTTCGGCTGTTATTCGCAGCTCGGCGAGGGAGCGGCCGCGGGGCAGTTCGGTCCGGAGCCGGCGCAGCGCCCGCCGGATGCGGCGCGTGGGAATCCGGGCGGCGACGAGGCCCTTGGCGGTGCGGAGGATGACCAGATCCTGAAAGGAGAACAGCAGCTCACCGCGGGGGCCGCGCCCGGGCGTCAAAAAACCGTCGCGCGCGAAGCCTCGCACCTGCGCGACGGTCAATCCCAACAACTTGGCGACATCTCGGGACGTGTATCCCTTCATGCCCTCAACCTAGCCTCGCGCACCTCCCACTTTCCGCTTGGCGGCAGGAGCCGCTTTCGCCGCTTTGCCCTCGACTCGTTTCGCGGGCTTGCGCTCCCCCGTGGCGCCTTTGCCTTTGAGGCTCGCCTTCAGCGCCTCCATCAGGTCGATGATCTGCGTCTTGGGCGCCTCGGTCGGCTCCTCGGTGATCTCCTTGCCCTCCACCTTCCGCTGAATCTGCTCGAGCACCCGCTTGCGGACGTTGTCCTCGTACTTGTCCGGTTGAAAGGCTGCGGACGCCGCCTGCTCCACCAGCTGCACCGCGAGCTGCAGCTCCGGCTTCTTCACCTCGATCTTTGGGATGGGCACGTCGGCGATCGAACGAATCTCGTTCGCGTAGCGCAGCTGCTCCATGACGAGCCCGCTCGCTTCGGGACGCACGGCGATGAGGTACTGCTTGCCGCGCGCCGCGTACTGTCCTACCGCCACGCGCCCGGTCTGCTTCAGCGCCTCCGCCAGCAGACGATAGGCCCGGTCGCCACCCTTGTCGGGGCCGAGGAAATACGACTTCTCGACGTATTTCCTGTCGACCTGGTCCGCTGGCACGAATTCAGTGATCTCGACTGTGTTGGTGGACTTCTCCTCGAGGGCCTTCAGCTCCTCCGGATTGAAGATCACGTACTGCCCCTTCGTGAACTCGTAGCCCTTCACCATCTCGTCCTTCTCGACCTTGTCGCCGTCCTTGGAGCACACGTACTGCTGCTTCAGGCGTGCGCCATCCTTCTTGTGCAGCCAGTTGAAGCTGATGGCGGCCGACGACTCGCCGGTCGAGAACAGTTTGATCGGCACGGAAACGAGGCCGAAGGACAGCGTGGCGGAACCAAGCGGGTGTGCGCTCATGGGTTAAGATTTCACCCTTATGCCGGCAAAACGGAAGCCCGGGCCCGATCCGCTCAGTCCCTACCGTGCCAAGCGGTCGTTGGACCGCACGCCGGAGCCCGGGGCCCGTCCCGCGACCGCAGCCCCCTCCGCCGGCGGCCTGTTCGTCGTCCACATGCATGCCGCCCGGCGGCTTCACTGGGACCTGCGCCTCGAGATGGACGGCGTGCTCAGGTCCTGGGCGGTCCCGAAGGGCCCCTCGCCCAATCGTGCCGACAAGCGGCTCGCGGTCCACGTGGAAGACCACCCGCTCGAGTACGGCGACTTCGAGGGGATCATCCCCGAAGGCAACTATGGCGCGGGCGCCGTGATCGTGTGGGACCGCGGTCGCTGGGTACCGCTCGAAGACCCTCACGAGGGAATGAAGAAGGGGAAGCTGCTGTTCGAGCTGCACGGCTACAAGCTCAAGGGCAAATGGACCCTCGTGAAGCTCAAGAAGGGCGAGAAGGAATGGCTGTTGATCAAGGAGAAAGACGGCTACGCCGCGACAGACGGCGCCCTGCCGCCCGAGTCCGTGCTGTCCGGGCTCACGGTCGAGGAGCTGAAGGCGGGGAAGGACCGCACGGCGCCGGTAGTGAAGGAGCTCGCGCGCCTCAAAGCCCCGCGGCGCACCGTGACGCTGGAGCAGGCCGAGCCGATGCTCGCCGAGACGCGTGAGCAGCCGTTCTCGAAGCCCGGCTGGCTGTTCGAGCTCAAGCTCGACGGGTACCGCGTCCGCGCGGCGCGCCAGGCAGGAGAAGCGCGGCTCGTCACCCGCAACGGGCACGACATCGCTCCCGCGTTCCCCGAGCTCGCGCGCCCCCTGGCGGCGCTGCCGTACGAGGGATTCATCCTGGACGGTGAGCTGGTCGTGCCGGATGAGGCGGGCCGGCCGAGCTTCCAGCGCCTCCAGAACCGCGCCAAGGTGTCCCGAGGGCTCGAGGTGCGGCGCAGCGCGGTCGAGACTCCGGCGGTGCTGTACGTGTTCGATCTGCTCGCGTTCGAGGGCTACGACCTCGGTCCTTTGCCGCTCGAGCAGCGCAAGGCCCTGCTCGAACAAGTCATGCCGCGCGTGGGCCCGATCAAGTATCTCTCACACTTCGAGCAGGACGGCGAAGCGTTGTATGAACAGGTCGTGAAGATGGGGCTCGAAGGGATCGTCGCGAAAAAGGCGGACTCATCCTACCGCGCCGGCCGTTCCCCCAACTGGCTCAAGATTCGGGCGGACCGGACCGACGACTTCGTCGTGGTCGGCTTCACCCGGCCGAAGGGATCCCGCTCGGGGTTCGGCGCGCTCGACCTGGGCGCGTACGAGAACGGGAAGCTGGTGTACGCCGGGCGCGTGGGCAGCGGGTTCACGGCCGCACAGCTCAAAGAGGTGAGCGCCGTGCTGGAGCGCGGCGTTCGGCCCACGCCCGCCTTCACCGGGCCCGTCCCCCAGGACCCCGGGCATACCTGGGTCGAGCCCACGCTCGTCGTGGAAGTCAGATACAAAGAATGGACGGACGAGGGGCTGCTCAGGCAGCCGGTGTTTCTCCGTTTTCGAGATGACAAGAAGCCTGAGGACTGCGTGATCGACAGAGCACGGAGCAGGGAGCAGTCCGAACCGATGCCGGACCCATCGCCGTCGCGAACCGCTCCCGGCTCCGTGCTCCGTGAAGTTAAGTTCTCCAACCTCGACAAAGTCTTCTGGCCGGAGGAGCGCTACACCAAGGGCGACCTGATCGAGTACTACCGGACCGTATCCAAGTGGATGCTGCCCTATCTCGCCGATCGGCCCCTGGTGCTCACGCGCTTCCCCGACGGTATCAACGGGAAGTCATTTTTCCAGAAGGACGCGCCGGAGTATGCCCAGGCGTTCGTCCGAACGGTCACGATCTGGAGCGAGGACTCGCAGCGCGACCTCGACTATTTCGTGTGCGACAACGAGTCCTCGCTCCTCTACATCGCCAACATGGCGGCGATCCTGCTCCACGTCTGGTCGTCCCGCGTGGCGACCTTGGAGAAGCCCGACTGGTGCATCCTGGACCTCGATCCGAAGGAGGCCCCGTTTACCGATGTGGTCACTGTTGCGAAGGCCGTCCAGGCGTTGTGCGATGATATCGGCCTGCCGACGGGCATCAAAACGAGCGGCTCCACCGGCCTGCACGTGCTGATCCCGTTGGGCCGGCAGGTCACCTACGAACAGTCCCGCACGCTCGGCGGACTCCTGGCGCGGGTCATCGCGGCCGAGCTGCCGGAAATCGCCACAGTAACACGCCAGGTCCAGAAACGGGACGGCAAGGTGTACCTCGACTACGTGCAGAACGGCCACGGACGCTTGCTCGTCGCACCGTTCAGCGCGCGCCCCTTGCCGGGCGCACCCGTGTCGATGCCGCTCAGGTGGAGCGAAGTGACGCCCAAGCTCGACATCAGGAAGTTCACGATCAAGACGGCCCCTGCCCGGATGCAGAAGCTGGAGGAAGACCCGCTGCACCTGGTGCTCGAGCTCAAGCCCGATCTCGTCGAGGCGCTGGAGCAGCTGCATGGCCGCGTCGGCTGAGCTGCGGATCGCGGTGGGCGAGCGGGGGGGCGACGTGTCGGGGCTGCTGCTCCGCCCGGACGGCGCGCGGCTGCTGTACGTGCTGGCGCACGGCGCGGGGGCGGGGATGCGCCATCCGTTTCTCGAGACCGTCGCGCGGCTGCTCGGGGAACGGGGGATAGGCACGCTGCGCTATCAGTTTCCCCACATGGAGCGGCGGGCCAGCCGGCCCGATCCGCCCGCCGTTGCGGCTGCGGCGGTGCGGGCCGCGGCGGCCGAAGCGGCCCGCCTCGCACCGGGGCTGCCCCTGGTCGCCGGCGGCAAGTCGTTCGGCGGACGGATGACGTCCACGGCACAAGCAGAGGAGCCGCTGCCGGGCGTGCGAGGTCTCGTGTTCCTCGGTTTTCCGCTGCACCCCCCCGGACGGGCCGGAGATCAACGGGCGGAGCATCTCGCCCAGGTGCAGGTGCCGATGCTGTTCCTGCAGGGCACGCGTGATGACTTCGCCGACCTGACGCTCCTGAAGCCGCTGATCAAGCGGCTGGGCCAGCGCGCCACGCTGCATCTAGTGGAAGGGGGGGACCACTCCTTTCACGTGCTGAAGCGGTCGGGTCGGACGGACGCCGACGTCATGGGCGAGATCGCAGATGCGATCGCCGAGTGGTCGGCGACGACCGTGAAGTGAGCGGGCTGGGGTCTCGCGGAGCGACTGGGTATTTTTGTCGCGTAGCGAGACGCCAGCCCGCTCACGGGAGAGCGCATGCCGAACTATTGGATCGTGAAAACCGAGCCGTCCACCTACAGCTTCGACGACCTCACCCGCCAGAAGACGGCCGTGTGGGACGGCGTCAAGAACAACCTCGCTCTGAAGCATCTGCGCCAGATGAAGCCTGGTGACCGTGTGCTGGTTTACCACACGGGTGACGAGAAGGCCGTGGTAGGCGTGGCCGAGGTCGCTTCCGAGGCGTATCCCGACCCCAAGCAGAAGGACCCCAAGCTCGCGGTGGTGGACCTGAAAGCCGGGGAGAGACTGCCGCGGCCGGTCCCGCTCGCCGAGATTAAGAAGGAACGGGCGTTCGCCGATCTGGCGCTGGTGCGGATCGGACGGCTATCGGTGATGCCGGCGTCCCCGGACCAATACAAACGGCTGCTCGTGCTCGGTGGATCGAAATAACGGACAACCGACTGGGAGACTGATCTCATGGGCAAAGGCGATCTCCGCACCAGGCGTGGCAAGATCTTTCGTGGCACGCACGGCAACGCGCGCAGCCGCAAACGCGAGAAGGCGCTGAAGCGCAAGCGCGGCAAGGAAGGGCAGAGCACCGGCAAGGAAGGGCAGGGCACCGGGAAGGTCGGGGCGAAGCCCGCATGAGGGCTGGGCTCGTCCTGTGGCTCGGCCTCGTCGCCGCGCGACCTGGCGTCGCGCAGGACCGGTGGCAGCTGACGCTCAATAGCGGCACGACGCTGTGGGATCTGCGCCTCGTCGGGCTCGCCGGCGACACGCTCGTTGTGCGCCACGCCGACTCGACGTACGCGTTCCCGCTCGCGCAGGTCGACGAGATCCGCCTGGTGCAGAAGTCCACGCGGCACATCACGCCCGAGGCGGGTCGCTACGGGGGAGTGTTGGGCGGGGTGGACGACGAGGTCCACCGGCTGACGCTGTACTCGGTGCCTGAGCGGCGCGCCATTGTGCAGCAGGTCTTGCAGGCCCACCCCCCACCCTGACCACTCGTTCGCCGGACCGCCGCATTCTGCTGGTCGACGCCGACGCGTTTTACGTCGCGGTCGCCCGGCTCGTCGACCCAGCCGGCGCGGGGCAGGCGCCGCTCCTGATCGTGGGCGGCTCGGCGGAGCGCCGCGGCGTGGTGACCTCGGCGTCGTACGAGGCGCGCGCCTACGGCGTTCACTCCGCCATGCCGATGGCGCGCGCCGTGCGCCTGTGCCCGAACGCGACGGTGGTGCCGGTCTCCTGGGAGGCGTGCGCCGGGAAGAGCCGCGAGATCAAAGACGTGCTGCAGCGGTTCACCCCCGCGGTGGAGCAGGCGTCGAGCGACGAGTTCTACCTCGACCTGACCGGGACGGAACAATTGTACGGCGGCGAGCCGCTCCCGACCACGGCGCGGCGGATGCGCGAGGCGGTGGCGCGCGAGACGGCGCTCGTCGTCTCGATCGGCGGGGGCACTTCGAAGCTGGTCGCCAAGCTCGCGGCGGGGGTCGCGAAGCCCCGGGCCGGGACGCCCGCGGACGGCGTCCACGTGGTGGCTGCGGGAGCGGAGCTCGAGTTCATGCGACGGTTCGCCCTCGCCGACATTCCCTTCATCGGACCCAGGTTCCAGGAGCGGCTTGCGAAACTGGGCCTGCGCGCGGTGAACGACGTGCTGCGGTGCGACTCGGAGACGCTGGTCGGTTGGCTGGGGCGGCGCGAAGGCGAGTGGCTCGCCGAACGGGTGCGCGGTATCGATGCCTCACCGGTCGAGCCCCAGCGCGAGCCCAAGTCGATCAGCCGGGACGAGACGTTTCCGCAGGACCTGGTGGAGGACGACGCTCTAGCTGCGCGGCTGCTCCTGCTGGCCGACCGCGCGTCCGCCGACCTCCGAGAGGCCGGCCTGCTCGCCCGTACGATCACGGTGAAGCTGCGCGACGCCGACTTCACCACCCGCCAGGCAAGCCGCACGCTCTCCGACCCGGTGCAGTCGGAGCGAGCGGTCTACGACGTAGGGCGGGAGCTGCTGCGCAAGCTGCGCGCGGCGCGGCGAGTGCCCGCCCGCCTGCTCGGTATCGCCGTCTCGCAGCTCGTGACGGGCGACGCAGGCGTGCAACTCTCGCTGCTCGACGAGGTGCCGCCCCGCGAAACGGAGCGTGATCGCACGCTCTCCCGCGTGATCGACCAGGTGCGCGAAAAATTCGGCCCCGACGCGCTGGGACGCGGCCCGCGCGAGCGTTAGGCTACAGGGCGCCGACGGCGCTCGCTGCTTTCGCGACGTCGCGCGGCTTCACCCAGAAGATCGCGCCATAGCGGCTCATCCCGGCGCAGACGCCGCTCACCGCGGTAACGTTGATCTTTGCGTCGCCCAGCCGCCGCATCACGCTCGCGAGCGCGCCCACTCGGTCGTCGCCTTCCACGACGAACGCCGTCTTCGGCTTCGAGAGCTTGATCTTGGCGGCCTTCGCGGCGGCTTCGAATGCCGCAGCGTCCGCCGGGACGAAATCGGCCTGGGACTTGCGCGCGCTCGGAAAGGCGTGAAAGGCGAGCAGGTTGACCCCGGCGTTCCGCAAAGCCTGGAGCAGTCGGGCGCCTTCGCCCGGTTTGTCCGGCGCCGTTGTGTAGTAGTAACTCACCTTCCGGATCGTGTCGGCCATACCGGCCTCCTCGCTGTGGTCGCCCGACTGACTATCGCTTCCCGTTTCTCCGACCGCTAGACCGGCCGCGCTCACCGCACGTAGAATGCCGTCCGACCGAGCCGCCCCCCGCGCTCGAACCACACGGTCACCGCGCCCCCGCCCGCGGCGGTCGAGAAGGCGCGCCGCAGGTCCTCGGCGCCGGCGATCTTGGCGCGGTTGATCTGCAGCACCACGTCCCCGGACCTGAGACCCGTGGCCCGTTGCATCTCGTCCGGAATGTCGTAGATCAGCGCCCCGTGGTCGCTCTGGATGCCGCGCTCGGCGCGCACCGCGTCGGTCACGGTGACCACCTTCATGCCGCCCAGGATGGCCACTTTCTCGGCGAGCGTGGTGGGAAGATCCGTGACCGTGAGCCGCGCCGTTCGGGCCTGGCCGGCATGTCGGTAGGAGACGGTGAGCGAGTCGCCGGGACCGGTGTCGAGCAGGACCGCCTCCCAGTCGAGGAACGTGCGCAACCGATGACCCTTCGCGACCAGCAGCACGTCCCCGTCGGCGATCCCGGCGCCCGCGGCGGGACCGTTCTCCGCGACTTGTGTCACCCGCAGACCGCCCACCCGCTTCCAGCCGCGCAGGTCCTCCGCGCCGGCGACGTCGAGCCCCACCCACGCGCGACGGACGGTCCCGAAGCGCCGCAGCTCGTCGGCCACGCGCACCGCCCGCTCGATCGGGATCGCGAACCCCACCCCGACCGAGCCGCCGCTCGGGGTCAGGATGTTGCTGTTGACGCCCACGACCTCGCCCAGCGCGTTCGCGAGCGGTCCGCCTGAGTTCCCCGGGTTGATCGCGGCGTCGGTCTGGATCATCCCCACGTAGACGCCGGACTGCCCCTCGGACGGGAGCAGGTTCCGCTCCACCGCGCTCACGACGCCCGCCGTGACCGTCGGCTCGGTATTCCCGAGCAGATAGGCGAAGGGGTTGCCCACCGCGACCACCCACTCGCCGATCTGGAGATCTGTGCTCTTGCCGAGCGGCGCCACGGGGAGACTCGCCCCGTCGATCTTGAGAACGGCGATGTCCGTTAGCGGGTCCTCGCCCAGGACTTTCGCGGGGAAGTCCCGCCCGTCGCGCGCGGTCACCACGATCTGCTCGGCGCCCTGCGTCACGTGCTGGTTCGTGATCACGAGGCCGTCCGGTGGCACGATGAAACCGGACCCGTACCCCTCGACAGTTTGCTCATAGCCGCGCGGCATGAAGAACAGGTCGAACGGGTCGGCGGCCACGCGGCGCTCGCGCCGCAGCACGTTCACGCTCACGACCGCGGGCGCCACGCGGGCCGCGGCGGTGACGATCGCCGTCTGGCGCGAGCGGCCGGGATCCTGGGCGACGGTCGGTGGGGCGGTCAGACCCACCGTCATTCCGAGGACCAGGAGCCGTCGCATGGCGAGAATTCTACTACATGGGGACGAATCCGCAGCCGTGCGAGCGACGGGCCGCGTGGCCGTCAGGCTTCGGCGGCTCTCGGTGCCTGTCCCCTCCGCCACCGCTTCATTGCCACCCAGCCGAGCGTCGCGACCGTTCCGAGCGGGATGACGATACCGAGAGACTGAACGACCAGCGCGAAGAGCCACACGAAGTTGCGCCACGCCTGCTTGGCGGCTTCGGCCACGACGCTCGAGCCGGGATGCCCTACCACGGGGGGTGGCTCGTGTACGCAGATCGTGAGCGTGCTGAGGGCCGCGTGCGCCTGCAGATAGCGGAGCCGCCCTTCGTAGCGCTCGATCTCTTCGCGCACCCGTGCGAGCTCTTGCTCGACATCCAGGACGTCTTTGAGCTTGCCGGTGCGCGTGGCAATCAGCTCGATCAGCCGTGTCTCGAGGCGTCTGGCGTTCGCCATGCGGGCGGTGGCGTCCGTGAACTCCTCGCCGACGTCCTCGGCGCTGACGTTCACCGACTCGAGCTTGCCGATCGGTGCGAGCCCGCTCAGCCCCTCGTCGAACCGGTTCGCAGGGACCTTCACCTCCAGGGTCGCTGAGCGGACCTGGCCGCGGCCGGTCTGCATCGCCGTGTTCGCGATGTAGCCGCCCAGCTGACGAGCCAGCGTTCGCACGAGCGCGACCGCGGGCTCGAGCGAGTCCACCTCGATGTTCGCCTGGCCGGCGCGGATGATCATGGCCGAAGTCACGTCGCTGGGCCGGATTGGCAGGAGATCAGCTCGGGCCGCGTCCCTCGCGGCGACGGCGAGGCCCACAGCCGCTACGGGCCTGCTTTCGGCTCTCAAGTTGGTGCCTGGCGCATAGCCGGACACTCGATCGGCCGCGCGGTCGCGAGCGTCCGTCCGGTCGGAGCGCTCCAGGCGCCCCAGACAAGCGGTCAACGCGGTGGCGAATGCCGCCGCGGCGAGGATCGGTCTCTGCATCGTGAATTCCCGGGTTGGGGTTCCATGAGAGACGCATGAGACAGAGCGGCGTGCACACCGGCGGGAACCGGCGAGCACCGCGCCCCGTAGGGCGGGCCATGGCGATCCGAACGCTCAAGCTCGCCGCGCTGCGGGAATGGGAGCGGCTGGAAGCGCGCATCGCCGCGGGCGGAACGCTGCCGCCGTGGCGGCCGCTCGCCCGCCGCGGGCTCGCGGTCGCCGGGAAGTTCACCGCGCTCGCCCTGCTCCCATTCTTTGTGTTAGTGCGGGGCTCGGTGTTTCTGTACTCGCACCGGGGCGCCGGGCCGTGGCTCGCGCTGGCCGGCGGCGCCGGGTGCACGCTGGTGGTCGTGACCACGTACGCCGCCTGGCTGTCGCACCGGCTGACCGGTCGGGTCAACGTGCTCTCGCTGACCCGGCGCGTCACGCTGCCGCTGGTACTTGCGTATTGCGGCTACGCGCTGATCTACCTGTCGAGCGGCAACGCCAAGTCGGATCAGGTGCGCGCGTACTATGGCTCGCTCCACCCACTGCTCCGCGTCGCGCTCAGCACCTGGATCCTCGTAGACAAGGACATCCTGATCACTGACCTCGCCCGCCGGCCGGCCGATTACGCCGCCATGGGGATGCGACCCAATGACGGGTCGCTGCATTACGTGCAGGCGGATGGATACATCCATGCCGTCGATCTGCGCACGGGCGGGCGCAGCGGCGTGAAGAACCGTCTGGTGCAGCTGTATTTCTGGAGCGTGGGACTCGGGACGCTGCGCCACGTCGGTACGGCGGACCATCTGCACGTCGAGTTGCCGCTGCGCTGACGGCGTGTAGCTTGTCGCGACATTCCCTCTTCCTTTACCGAGCACGACACCGATGGTCACGCCGTCTTGGATTCGCCCGCCGGGCCTGTGCGGGAGATGCGGGCTCGTCGCCGTCCTGTGCGTCTGGGCGCCCGCGCATGCCGCGCGTGCGCAAACTTCTGCGAAGTACGACACCAGCCTGTATCGCGGTCTCGTGTGGCGCGAGGTCGGTCCATTCCGCGGCGGGCGCGTGACCGCGGTCGCCGGGAGCTCGGCGCAGCCGCTCGTCTACTATATGGGCGGCACCGGGGGCGGGGTGTGGAAGACGGCGGACGGCGGGCTGACGTGGCAGCCCGTCTCCGACAAGTTCCTCACCGCCGGGTCCGTCGGGGCGCTCGCGGTGGCGCCGTCCGATCCCAATGTCGTCTACGCCGGCACGGGGGAGTCCCCGATTCGCGGCAACCTCTCGCCGGGCGACGGCCTCTACAAGTCCACCGACGCCGGCAAGACGTGGAAAAGGATCGGGCTCGCCGACGCGGGCCAGATCGCCCACGTCCTAGTCCATCCGCAGAATCCCGATCTCGCGTACGTCGCCGTGTTGGGTCACGCATTCGGCCCGAACGCCACGCGCGGCGTGTTCCGGACCAAGGACGGCGGCAGGACGTGGGACAAAGTCCTGTATCGGAACGACAGCACGGGGGCGATCGACCTCGCGCTCGATCCCGTCAACCCGCGAATCCTGTATGCGGGGCTCTGGCAGGCGGTGCGACGTCCCTGGGAGCTGGTGTCGGGTGGAGCGGGCAGTGGGGTTTTCAAGTCCACCGACGGCGGCGACAGTTGGACGGAGATCACCCGCAACAAGGGCCTGCCCAAGGGGATCATCGGGAAGATGGGCCTCGCCGTCTCGCCTCTCGACCACGAGCGGGTCTGGGCGCTGGTCGAGGCGGATTCGGGCGGGCTGTTCCGCTCGGACGACGGCGGCGTGAGCTGGACGCGCACCAGCGAGGACCACGAGATCCGCCAGCGCGCTTGGTACTTCACGCACGTGTTCGCCGATCCCGGGAACTCAGACGGCGTGTACGTGCTCAACACAGCCCTCCTCAAGTCGATCGACGGCGGCAAGACATTCACGACGCTGCGTGGTCCCCATGGGGACCACCACGCGCTGTGGATCGACCCGCGCGATCCCGCGCGCATGATCAACGGCAACGACGGCGGAGCGACCATCAGCACCAACGGCGGTGCGACCTGGACCACCGAGGGGAACCAGCCGACGGCGCAGTTTTATCACGTCATCGCCACGACGCATTTCCCATACATGCTGTGCGGCGCGCAGCAGGATAACAGCACGGTGTGCATCGCCGCACGCACCGACGGGATCGGGATCGGCGAAAAGGATTGGTATGACGTGGGGGGCGGCGAGAGCGGCTGGATCGCGGCGCGTCAGGACGACCCGGACATCGTCTTCGCGGGCAGTTATGGTGGGCTCATCACGCGGTACGACCACCGCACCGGGCAAGAGCGGGCGATCAACGCCTGGCCCGATAACCCGATGGGCTGGGGCGCCGCGAATCTCAAGTATCGCTTCCAGTGGACGTTCCCGATCGTGGTGGCCCCGCTCAATCCCAACGACCTGTTCATCGCCGCCCAGGTGCTGTTCCGCTCGAGCAACGAGGGGCAGAGCTGGCAGGCGATCAGTCCGGACCTGACGCGTAACGACAAGAGCAAGCAGGGGCCGTCCGGGGGCCCGATCACCAAGGACAACACCAGCATCGAGTATTACAACACGATCTTCACGGTGGCACCGAGCTCCAGGGACTCGAGCGTGATCTGGGCCGGCACCGACGACGGCCTCGTGCAGGTGACGCGTGACGGCGGGAAGTCGTGGCAGAACGTCACGCCCAAGGAGCTGCCCGAGTGGGGTCTGGTGAGCACCGTGGAACCATCGCCGCAAGACGCGGCGACGGCCTATGTGGCGGCGACGCGCTACAAGCTCGACGACTTCCGGCCCTACGTGTACAAGACGAGCGATTACGGCCGCTCCTGGAAGAAGATCGTGACCGGGATTCCCGAGACGCATTTCGTGCGCGTGGTGCGCGAGGATCCCGCGCGCCGCGGGCTGCTGTTCGCCGGTACCGAGTTCGGGATGTACGTGTCGTTCGACGACGGCGCGAGCTGGCAGACCTTGCAGCTCAACCTGCCCGTCGCGCCGATTCACGATCTCACGCTCAAGGACCACGATCTCGCCGCGGCGACGCATGGGCGCGCGTTCTGGGTGCTGGACGACATCACTCCCCTCGAACAGCTGTCGGACGAGATAGCCCACGCCGACCGGCACCTCTTCACCCCGCGTGACGCCGTGCGATTCCGGGGCCCCAGCTTCGTGCCGGCGCGCAGCCTCACGGGGCTCGGGACCAACCCGCCGAACGGCGCGACCGTGTACTTCTACGTGAAGCAGAAGCCCGAGGAGGAGGCGACACTCGACTTCCTCGACGCGCGCGACTCGCTGGTGCGCCGGTTCTCGAGCCGCCCCAAGGAGCCGGCGGACTCCCTCAAGGCCGAGGCAGGCCTGAATCGCTTCGTGTGGGACCTGCGCTATGCCGACGCGCATCGCTTCAAAGGCCTGGTGTTCTGGGCCGGGAACACGCGGGGCCCGCTCGCCATGCCGGGGAGCTACAAGGTCCGGCTCACCGTCGGGGGCTGGTCGGAGACCCGCGGCTTCAACGTCATGAAGGACCCGCGGGTCAAGGCCACGCAGGACGACCTGCAGAAGCAGTTCGACCTCCTCGTCCGCATTCGAGACCGTGTAAGCGCCGCTGACGACGCGGTGCAGCAGATCCGCGACGTGAAGGAGCAGATCGACGCCGCCGCCAAACGGGCGAAAGCGCTGCCCGCCGAGAAGGGTGCCGCCATCGCGCGGGCCGCGGACTCGCTGCAGGCGAAGCTCGGCGCGGTCGAAGAGGCCATCTACCAGGTCAGGAACCGGAGCAACGAGGATCCGCTCAACTTCCCGATCAAGGTGAACAACAGGCTCGCGTCGCTCGGCGGTGTGGTGGCGAGCGCGGACGCGCCGCCCACTGATCAGTCGTATCAGGTGTTCGACCAGCTCGCGGCCGAGCTGCAGGGCTATCTCGACCGGTTGAAGACGATCGTGGAGACCGACGTCCCGGCGTTCAACCGCACGGTGCGAGAGCAGGACATCCCGGCGGTGCTCGGCCGGTAGCGATCGCATGCCGTTCACGCGCGACGACATCCGAGCCGCGGTGGAGCGCGCCGGGGACGAGCACTGGAAGGCGCTGCGCGATCACCACGAAGACGCCTACCCCGACCCCAAACCGACGCCTGGCGATGTGTGTAAGGCCGAGGCGGAGCGTCTCAATGCCATGGGCTTGGCCGACGCCCGGGAGTTCGAGCTCGTGGAGACGCGGGTCGAGCGGGTGGGCGAGGAGGTGCGTCTTACCCACGTGTTCCTCTACAAACCGCTCCATGTTCGGCTCCTGACCGAGCCGTTCCAGGGCTACCGCTAAAGCCGCTGCTGCAGCCCTGCTGTCACGCGAACCGTGCATTTTATGCACGGTTCATTATTCATTCATGTATCCTACCCGAATGGGTGGTTGCGCACTGTTGTCAATTTCGTGCATGTTTAGCACGAAATCGAGGACAGTCTTTCGGCCGTTCAACCCCTGTTCGGGAGACCGTATGAGACGCGCTGTTGGGCTTGGTTTGCTGGTGCTGGCGGCGACACCAGTGACGCTGGTCGCGCAGGCCGCGGACTCTCTAGCGCAGGCCGCGAACACCGCGGCGGCCGCCAACACCGTGGCGATCAACTTCGTCTGGACACTCGTCGCCGGGTTCCTCGTGATGTTCATGCAGGCCGGCTTCGCCATGGTGGAGACCGGGTTCACCCGCGCCAAGAACGCCGCGCACACCATGACCATGAACTTCATGGTGTACGGCATCGCGATGCTGGCGTATTGGGCGGTCGGCTTCGCTATCCAGGCAGGCGGCGTGGGGGCGCTCGGCACGCTGGGGGGCTACGACAAGCTCGCCCATGAGGTCTCCCTCACCATCGCGGGCAAACAGTGGGGGTTGTTCGGCGGTACGGGGTTCTTCCTCACTGGCGTGGCGTACACGGCGCCGGTGTTCGCCTACTTCCTGTTCCAGATGGTGTTCATGGACACCGCTGCCACGATCCCCACGGGGGCGCTGGCGGAACGGTGGAAGTTCCTGGCGTTCGTCGTCTTCAGCGTATTCGTCGGTGCGTTCATTTATCCCGTGTACGCGAACTGGACGTGGGGCGGCGGCTGGCTGTCGATGCTCGGCAAGAACCTGGGGCTCGGCCACGGCCATGTCGATTTCGCGGGATCGTCCGTGGTGCACATGACGGGCGGGGTGATGGCGTTCTTCGCCGCCGCGTTGCTGGGTCCGCGCCGCGGCAAGTACAACTACGACGGCAGCGCCAACGCGATCCCCGGTCACAACATCCCGATGGCGCTCGCCGGGACGTTCATTCTCGCCTTCGGGTGGTTCGGCTTCAACGCCGGGTCGACGCTCGCGGGCTCTGACCTGCGCATCGGGGTCATTGCGACGAACACGATGCTGGCTGGGGCAGCGGGGGGCATCACGGCGATGGTGTACATGTGGATCAGGTACGGCAAGCCCGATCCCTCGATGCTGGCGAACGGCACGCTCGCAGGCCTCGTCGCCATCACGGCCCCGTGCGCCTTCGTGACCGCGCCCTCGGCGGTGCTGATCGGTGGGGTCGCGGGGGTGCTGGTATGCGCCGCGGTCTTCTTCATCGAGCGGCGGTTGCGCATCGACGACCCCGTCGGCGCGATTTCCGTGCACGGAGTCAACGGGCTGTGGGGCATCCTGTCGCTCGGCTTGCTCGCCGACGGCACTTACGGGGACGGGTGGAACGGAGTCAACGGGGCGGTGCGCGGACTGTTCTACGGCGACGCGGGGCAGTTCGCGGCCCAGCTCGTCGGCGGCGTGACCAACTTCGTGGCCGTCGGGGCGATGACCTACGTCGCGTACAAGGTCACCGCGGTTCTCGTGGGCGGCCATCGCGTGGCCCCGGACATCGAGGAGCTCGGGCTCGACCTGCCGGAAATGGGAGCACTGGCCTATCCCGATTCGCCCGAAGTGGCCTCGGCGGTGATCCTCGCCGAGCCCGCCGATGTCTCGCTGGGCGGCGGGCTGGAGCCGGAGCCGGAAGCGGCCTGACAGCGACCCGACAGCGTTTTGACACCTAGCCTGAAGGAGTGAACATGAAGCTCATCACCACGGTCGTTCGCCCCGAGCGCCTGCCCCAGGTGAAGGCGGCGCTGTTCCGCGCCGGCGTCACCGGTGTCACGATCAGTCGGGTGAGCGGGCACGGCGGGGAGGTCGAGCTGCACGAGCACTACCGCGGCGCCAACCTGGTGCTCGAATTCCGCGAAAAGGTGCGCCTCGAGATGGCGGTGTCGGAGCCCTTCGTGGAGCCGACGATCAATGCGATTCTCTCATCGGCACGCACCGGCCAGGTGGGCGACGGCAAGATCTTCGTCCAGCCGCTGGAACGCGTGATTCGGATCAGGACCGGCGAGGTGGACACGGCCGCGGTCACCGCCGTCACCGCGGACGAGGTGCAACGCCGGGCGCTCAAGCAAGCGGCGCCCCAATAGCCTTCACGATGAGTCAAGGAGAGAACATGCGTCTTCTCAGCGCCCTCTTGATCGCTCCGGTCTGGCTGGCCGCGCAGACCGCGCCTTCGGCTCCGGCGGACACAACCGACAAAAAGGCCGTCCCCCCCCCGCCCCCACCCCCGGCGGCGACCGTCAACCACCTCGAGACCACGCTGGCCGGTTTCAAGCTGTCCGGCTTCGCCGAGGCGTCGTATGCCTATTCGGGCCGCAGCCTCGGCGACACCGCGATCGTCGGGCGGTTGTTCGACCGGCTGCAGAACCGCTTCACGTTGAACGCGCTCGCCATCGTGCTGGACCGGCCGTACGACCCGACGAAGTTCAGCGCGGGGTTCCACACCGAGCTGCTGGTGGGCCAGGATGCGACGATGATACAATCCAATGGCTTCTTCTCCGGCACCGGGACACCGGTCGACGTGCCGCATCTCTACGTCACGTTGAACGTCCCCACCGCGAGCGGGAACGGGCTGCAGTTCAAGGTCGGGCGGATTCCCACGCTCATGGGCCTCGAGGTGCTCGAGACCTACGCCAACCCCAACTGGTCGGAGGGGAACCAGTTCATCTACGTGGAGAACTTCACCGCGCTCGGCGTGAGCGTGGAGACGAAGTTCAACAACCACCTGGACGCCCAGTTCCGCGTGATCAACGGCTGGGACCAGGTCTCGGACAACAACAGCCGGAAGTCCCTGATGGGACGGCTGGGGATCTATCCCGACGCGGCGACCGCGCTCGGCATCGTGGGGTTCTGGGGGCCGGAGGAGCCGAACAACAACACCGCCAACCGCTACGGCGTCGAGGGGTTGCTCTGGCGCAAGCTCGGCAAGGCGGCGGTATGGGTGCAGGGAGACTACGGGAAAGAGCAGGCCAACGCGCTGCTGCCCGACCCGAGCAAAGACGCGCAGTGGTGGGCGCTGGGAGGCTGGGTCACGTACGACTTCAGCTCGTCGGTCGGCTTGGCGCTGCGCGGCGATTACGTAAACGATGAGAACGGCGCCCGGAGCTCGTTCAATGGTCTGGTGGGCTTCCCCGCGAACACGGGACAGAAGTTCGGCAGCGGCACGGCGACCCTGAACATCCGCGCCTGGCCCGATGCGGTGGTCCGACCCGAGCTCCGGTACGACCGCTCCACCCTGGCGGCGTTTGCCGGCAAGAAGGATCAGGTCACGTTCGCGCTGGCCGTGGCGTACCTGTATTGAGCGTCGGGTGTCCGATCGCGGAAGAATCGGTACAGCAGCCAGGCGTCGAGCAGGCCCACTGCGCCGAGCACCGAGAAGGCGGCGCCGCTCTCGATCAGGTGTAGCTGTCGCAGCAACGTAGAAATGCCAAACCCGACGACCCAGGCGTCGAAGCTCATGCAGACGCGCCTGAAGGTCTCGGGGCGCACGTGCCGTATGACGCGCACCCCGAGCGGAATCCCGACGGCAAGACTCGGGAGGATGTACGGCAGCAAGCAGGCGCTTTCAGAGGAAAACATCCCGGCCACGTAGTACGCCGTGGCGGTGAAGGTGGATTCGGCGAGCCGGACGAGTCCGAGCCCGGCTCGGAAGTCCTGCTTCGCGAGGCCTTGGTTGCTCAGCATCACGGCCAACGGCGGGCCGGAGATCGTCGTGACGGAGTACAACACGCCGAGGCCGCCTCCGAACAGCAGTCCGGCGCGCTGCTCCGCTTTGATCGCTTTGCGAAACCCGGCCGCCTGCAGCAGAATCAGCGGCAGCAGTGCGATGAAGGTCGCGAGTTTGAGCCACCCCGGATGTACGCGTCGCACGAGCGACGTGCCGAGCACGACGCCGGGTGCCAGGCCGAGGACCATCGGCAGGACCCGGCGCCACACGTGGGGAACGCTCGCGCGATTGACCCACAGGACATACGCGTTCAACACGACCTCGACCCACACCAGCGCTGGGTTGAGGATCCGATTGGTATAGAAGAGTAGGGCCACCGGCGCCGTGATCGACGAGAATCCATAGCCGAGGGCTCCGTTAACGGTCGCGGCGAGCAGTGTCGTGAGAACCAGGACGAGCGTGCTGGATGTCATGTTCGGCGAGGTCTCACTCCTGCTGGCTGCATCGTTGACGTGATGGGATGACAAAGAGGCCCGGCGTACCGTGGGGTGGCCGGGCCTCTAGGCAGCTCGAGGGGCGAAGAAACTAGTGGTTCTTCACGTCATCCAGAAGCGCGCCGCCGTGTCCGTCCAACCCTGCGGTTGGTCGTTGCAACAACAAACCGGACGACACAGCGGCGCGGCGTGCATGTGACTGGGCAAGCTAGGCCGCGGGTCGCGGGGTGTCAACCGGGCGGGTTGACAGCCGAGCGCTCGCTCCGTAAATAACCGGGCATCCATGATGACGCACCGCGCCTGCCGCCGCTGTTGTCCGTGTTGTCGGACGATCGACGCTCGCTCCCCGGGGAGCGGACGCGGTTGTGGCGCTCGAGTGCCGGCCGGCATCGGATGCTGACCGACTAGTTTGTAAACGGCACGCGCGTCGCACATCGGGCCCGCTTCCCACGAGGGAAAGCGGGCCCGTTGTTTTTCTTGCTGCGGAGGTTCGAGACATGGCCCAAGTCGAGTTGGCGAGCGGCAGACGGATCAGGCAGTCGTCGGGTTTTGCGCTGTGGTTCACCGGCCTGTCCGGCGCGGGAAAGTCCACGCTCGCCGCCGCCGTCAGCCAGGAGCTGCGCCGTCACGGGCGCGCGGTCGAAGTCCTGGACGGCGACGAGGTACGCCAGAATCTGTCAAAGGGGCTCGGCTTCTCACGTGCGGACCGCGACACCAACATCCGCCGCATAGGCTACGTCGCGAAACTGCTGGCGCGCAACGGCGTCGCGGTCATCACCGCCGCTATCTCCCCCTATCGCGCGATACGGGAGGAAGTGCGGCACGAGATCGGCGCCTTTGTGGAGGTGTACGTGAAGGCCTCGCTCGAAGAGTGCATCCGCCGGGACACCAAGGGGTTATACCGCCGGGCGCTGGCGGGCGAGATCCCCCAGTTCACGGGCGTCTCGGACCCCTACGAAGCGCCGCTCGAGCCGGAGCTCGTGGTCGACACCGAGCAAGAGCCGTTGGAGCACAGCGCTGCCCGCGTGATCGATTGCCTCGTCGAGCTCGAGTACCTCGGGAGCGGGACGAATGCTTAGCCTCACCGAGGTGCGCGAGCACGCCCGGGCCTTGCGCGGCGCCACCCCCGACACGGTGCTCACGTGGGCCGTCGAGACGTTCCCGCGTAAGGTGACCCTCACCGTGAGCTTCGGCGGCGGCGGCGTGGTGCTGGCGCACCTGATCAGTCGTATCGATCGAACGGTCCCCGTGATGTTCTTGGACACCCGGTTCCATTTCCCGGAGACGTACGCCTTCAAGGAGCGGTTCGTCAGGCAGTACGGCCTCAATCTCGTCGAGCTGCACCCGCTGACCGACCCCGGACCACTGTACCGGACCGACCCCGACCGCTGCTGCTGGATCCGCAAGGTCGAGCCGCTCGAGCGGGCGCTCGTGGGATTCGACGCCTGGATCAGCGCGGTGCGGCCGGATCAGTCCGACAGCCGCTCCACGACCGAGCTGCTCGAGTATCACGACGTCGCCGGACGCCCGATCGTGAAGGTGTTTCCGCTCGCTCATTGGAGTCGGACGGACGTGTGGCGCTACATCCGGGAGAACGATGTTCCCTATCACCCGTTGCTCGATCAGGGCTATACGAGTGTCGGCTGCTGGCCCTGCACCCGACCGACCACAGCGGGGGAGCCCGAGCGGGCGGGCCGCTGGGCCGGCACCACGAAGACCGAGTGCGGGCTCCACACCTTCAGCGTGAAGCGGTGAGCGGGGACCTGGTCGACCGCGTGATCCCGGAAGGCGAACGGGCCGCGGCGCTCGAGCGCGCGGGCCGCCTGCGGTCGCTCACCCTCGATCCCCGAACGGTGGCCGATCTCGAGCTGATCGCGACGGGGGGATACAGCCCGCTCACGGGCTTCCTGGGATCGGCCGACTACCAGCGCGTGATCCACGAGATGCGGCTTGCAGACGGGCGGCCGTGGCCGCTGCCCATCACGCTGCGGGTCGACGCTGCGTCGGTAATGGGCGACACGGTGGCGCTCAAGGCACCGGGCGGGGCCGTGGTCGGCCTCCTCGACGTGAAGGATGTGTACACCGCTTCCAGGGAAGAAGAGGCGCAGCTCGTCTACGGGACGCGCGATGTCGCGCATCCGGGTGTGGCGCAGCTCTACGGCCAGGGTGAGCTCGGCGTCGGCGGCGACGTCTGGTTGCTGCGTCGCACTCGGCCGCCGTTCCCCGAGCTCGCGCTCGATCCGGCCGACACACGTCGCATCTTCGCCGAGCGCGGCTGGCGCACGGTGGTCGGATTCCAGACCCGCAATCCCGTCCATCGCGCGCACGAGTATATCCAGAAGGCGGCCCTCGAAATCGTGGACGGCCTATTGCTGCACCCGCTCGTCGGGCCGACCAAGGAGGACGACATTCCGGCGGCCGTCCGCGTCCGCAGCTACCGGGTCCTGCTCGAGCGGTATTACCCGCCCGACCGAGTACTGCTCGCCGCGTTTCCCGCCGCCATGCGGTACGCGGGGCCACGGGAGGCGGTGTTCCATGCGCTGGTGCGGAAGAATTACGGCTGCACGCACTTCATCGTCGGCCGCGACCATGCGGGAGTGGGGAGCTACTACGGCCCGTACGACGCCCAGCGGATCTTCGAGCGGTTTCGGCCGGATGAGCTGGGCATTCAGCCGCTCTGCTTCGAGCACACGTTTTACTGTCGCCGCTGCGGCGCGATGGCTTCGCCGAAGACGTGTCCCCATGACGGGGACGCCCGCGTGACGCTCTCCGGCACCAGAGTGCGCGAGCTGTTGCGGAGCGGCGAGCTGCCGCCGCCCGAGTTCAGCCGCCCCGAGGTGGCCCGCGCGCTCGCTGACGGCCTAAAGGAGGTACTCGCATGAGTTCGTTCCGCGTCATCCTCGAGCGGCTACGACGCGCGGTGCGGGAGCGCTGGGAGTGGTACCGGCGCCAGCAGCGTGACGACGGAGAGCGGCACTGGTGGGACGTCTACAACCGGTGACCCCGGCAGGTCAGTCCGGGCGCCGCAGCAGCGGCAGCTCGAGCGCGTCCCGTAACGCCTGCCAGCTGGCCTCGAGGATGTTCTCCGAGCAGCCGACCGTGCTCCAGCGTTCGTCGCCGCGCGCCGACTCGATCAGGACCCTGGGTTTCGCCGCGGTGCCGAGGTGGTCGTCCACGATCCGCACCTTGTAATCCACGAGGCGCACGTCGGCGAGTTGCGGGTAGTGCGGCACGAGGGTCTGCCGCACCGCGCGGTCGAGCGCGTTCACCGGTCCGGCTCCCTCGGCGGTCGCGCGCATTACCGTCTCAGCGACGCGTAGCGTCACGCTCGCCTCGGCCCGCACGTCGCCGCGGCGGTTCTCGACGGTGACGGTGTACTCGATCATCTCGAACGGCGCGCGATAGTCGGGGGACGAGCGCCGCAGCAGCATTTCGAAAGACCCTTCGGCGCCCTCGAACTGGTAGCCGGCGTGCTCGAGCTCCTTGATGCGCTGGAGCACGGCACCTTCGCGCTCGCCCGCCGGCACGCCCAGCGCCGCGGCGCGCAGCCGCACGGTGCGCCGCCCGGCGAGCTCGCTCACCACCACCCGCATCTCGTTTCCCACGAGCGCCGGATCGACGTGCTGGTAGCTCTCGGGGAGCTCGGCCACGGCGGCGACGTGGATCCCGCCTTTGTGCGCGAAGGCGCTGCGGCCCACGTAGGGGGCGTGGGGATCGGGGTTCAGGTTCGCGACGGCCGCCACGAAGTGCGCGGCGTCGCGCAACTCCCGCAGGCGTTCCGGCGCGACCACCTGGTACTCGAGCTTGAGCTGCAGCGTGGCGATCAGCTGGACCAGGTCCAAGTTCCCGCAACGCTCGCCGTATCCGTTGATGGTCCCCTGGACGTGGACGCAGCCGGCCTCGACGGCGGCGAGGGCGTTCGCGAGCGCCAGACCGCTGTCGTTGTGCGGGTGAATACCCAGGGGCGCCGTGATGCGGTCCCGCACCTCCCAGACGCGCGCTTCCACGTCGGTAGGGAGGGCGCCGCCGTTGGTATCGCACAGCACGACGCAATCGGCCCCCGCGTCCGCGGCCGCGTCGAGCGTCGCCAACGCGTACGCTGGATCGAGCCGATAGCCGTCGAAGAAATGCTCGGCGTCGTAGATCACTTCCTTGCCCAGCGCCTTGAAGTGGGTGACGCTGTCGGCGATCATGTGGAGGTTCTCGTCCCGGCTCGTCCGGAGTACGCGATCGACGTGGAGCGTCGAGCTCTTGCCCACGAGCGTCACTACCGGCGTCCTGGCTTCGACCAGGGCGCGACAGTTCCCATCCTCCGCGCAGTCCCCGCCCGCGTGCCGGGTCATGCCGAACGCCGCGATCTTCGCCTGGCGCAGCGGGACGCCCGCGATGCGCCGGAAGAACTCCGCGTCCTTGGGATTCGAGCCGGGCCAGCCGCCCTCGATGTAGCCGATCCCGAGCGCGTCCAGCCGGCAGGCGATCCTGACCTTGTCCTCCGCCGAGAGGGAGAGGCCTTCGCGCTGCGTGCCGTCTCGCAGGGTCGTGTCGTACAGGATCGGGTTCATGTCGCTCTCCGTGTGTTCCACAGCCTATCGAAAAAAAGCGGCCCCTCGAGGGAGAGGCCGCGCTGCCTTGGCGCCACGCTGTGCTCGTCAGCGGAACGCCGGCACGCTGCCTCTTGTCGAACGCGGGATGCCGATGGGAATCATCACGACACCTTCTCCGCGGGCTCCTCGTCGGCCGCCACGGTGGTGACCGGCGCGCTCGCCGGGGGCGGCAGCGGGGCCACCTTGCGGAACAGGGGCAGGGCGCGGTGCCAGGCCGCGAGCAGGTCCCGCGCCCGCGGGCTCAACGTCCTCGCGAGATGCTGCTCCACCAGGGTCAGGAGCTGCCATTCGTCCTGCGGCTCGAGCGAGCGGATCGCGACCATGTCCGGGTTGAGACGGGCGGCGAGACTGGCCGTCTCGTCGAGTACGTAGGCGACGCCGTTGGACATGCCCGCGCCGAAGTTGCGCCCGACCTGACCCAGCACCACGACCGTGCCGCCGGTCATGTACTCGCAGCAGTGGCTTCCCGCGCCCTCGATGACCGCGATCGCGCCGGAGTTCCGCACCGCGAACCGATCGCCCGCGCGGCCGGCCGCGAACAGCGTCCCACCGGTCGCGCCGTACAGCGCGGTGTTGCCGAGAATCACGTTGCGGTGGGTCAGCCCGGCGTACGCCGCATCGTGGAACGGCTTGATGACGATGTCGCCGCCCGATAGCCCCTTGCCGACGTAGTCGTTCGCCTCCCCTTCGAGCTCGAGGTGCATGCCGGCAAGCGCGAACGCACCGAAGCTCTGGCCGGCGCTGCCGCGGAACCGCAGTCGGATGCGCCCCGCCGGCAATCCGGCGCTGCCGTGACGCTCGGCGATGCGCCCGGCGATCCGCGCGCCCAGCGTCAGATGCCCGTTCCCGACGTCGTAGGCCTCGCTGAACGGCCGGCCGGTCTCGAGGCACGGCCCCAGCGTGGTGAGAATCGCGTCGTCGAGCGACTCGACTCCGGGGCGGTCGTTGCGCGCCACGCTGCGCCGCCGGGGCGCGTTCCGCGGCTCCGGCTCGGCAAGAAGCAACGACAGGTCGAGCATCTGGGCGCGCGGCACGTCCGGGCGGTCGACCCGTTCCAGCAGGTCCACGCGGCCGATGATCTCGTCGAGGCTGCGGAATCCCAGCCCCGCGAGGATGCGCCGCACATCCTCCGCGATCGCCGTGAAGTACGCGACGACCTGCTCCGGCGTGCCCTTGAACTTGGCGCGCAACTCCGGCCGCTGGGTGGCGATTCCGGTGGGGCAGCTGTTCAAGTGGCACTGGCGCGCCATGGCGCAGCCGATCGCCACCAGGGCCGCCGTCCCGAAGCCGTACGCTTCGGCGCCGAGCAGGGCGGCGATCACGACGTCGCGCCCGGTCTTGAACCCGCCGTCCACCCGCACCTCGATGCGGTGTCGCAGCCCGTTCTCGATCAACAGCGCCTGCGTCTCCGCAAGACCCAGCTCCCACGGCGATCCCGCGTGCTTGATCGAGGACAGCGGCGAGGCGCCCGTCCCGCCGTTATGGCCGGAGACCAGGACGTAGTCGGCGTACGCCTTCGCCACGCCCGCCGCCACGCGGCCGACGCCGGCTTCGGCCACCAGCTTCACGCCGACGCGGGCACGGGGGTTCACCTGCTTCAGATCGTGGATCAACTGCGCCAGATCCTCGATCGAGTAGATGTCGTGGTGCGGCGGAGGTGAGATCAAAGGGATGCCGGGCACGGCGTGCCGCAGCCGGGCGATCAGCGCCGTCACCTTGTGACCGGGGAGCTGGCCGCCTTCGCCGGGCTTCGAACCCTGGGCGATCTTGATCTCGAGCTCGTCGGCGCGCACCAGGTACTGCGTGGTGACCCCGAAGCGGGCGGAGGCAACCTGCTTGATCCGGTTGTCGGCGCGATCCCCGTTGGGGAGCGGCGCGTAGCTCTCCGGATCCTCGCCGCCCTCGCCTGAGTTGGACCGAGCGCCCATGCGGTTCATCCCGGTCGCGAGCGTCCGGTGTGCCTCGGGCGACAACGCGCCCAGCGACATCGCGGTAGAGATGAAGCGGCGCCGGATGACCTCCGCCGGCTCGACCTGGTCGAGCGCCACTGGAACGCCCGTGCGGATCGCGAGCAAGTCGCGCGGCCCCGCGGGCGCGCGCGCCGCGACCTTAGCGACGAAGGCGTCGTATCCATGGCGCTGCAGCGCCGTGACGACCGGCGGCGACCAGCCATGGTCCTCTCCGTCCTTGCGGAAGCGCACGCGCCCGTGGTCGGGGAGCGCCCGCTCGGCCCCTTCGTCGCCGTACGCGGCAAGGTGGCGGGCGAGGACGTCTTCCGCGATCTCGGCGAATCCGATCCCGCCGATCGTGGACACCGTGCCCGTGAAACAGCGATCGATCACCTCCGCACCGAGGCCCAGCGCCTCGAAGATCTGGGCGCCGCAGTACGAGGACAGCGTCGAGATCCCCATCTTCGAGAGGATCTTCAGGAGGCCCTTTTCGGCGGCGGCGCGGAATCCGGTACGGGCTTGCGGCGTGAGCCGGGCCCGCACCGATGCCAGCGCGAGCCAGGGGTGCACCGCTTCGGCGCCATACCCGATCAGCGCGGCGAAGTGATGGACGTCCCAGGCGTCCCCGGCTTCCGCGGCGAGGCCGAGGCGGGTGCGGAGACCCTGACGGAGCAGATGCTGATGCACGGCCCCGATCGCCAGGAGCATCGGGATGGGCGGGTGCTCGGCATCCGCGTCGCGATCGCTCACGATCAGGATGCGCGCACCCAGGCGCACGGCGCGCTCCGCCGCCGTGCACAGGCCATCGAGGGCGCTGCGGAGGGGGTCCGGTCCGCTCGCCGGCCGCCACAGCGCCGGCAGCGTCACTCCCTGATCGCCGGCGAGGTTGCGCAGGGCCACGATCTCGTCTTCCAGGAGAATCGGGTGCTCGGTGCGCACCAGCCGCAGCGCGGCTG
>Ga0209159_1000137_pt1 | contig 70754 bp, 73 predicted proteins | sample GraSoiAngelo_144_FD_185901 | JGI IMG/M metagenome (GOLD analysis project Ga0209159, IMG submission 185901) | Grasslands soil microbial communities from the Angelo Coastal Reserve, California, USA - 14_1009_02_40cm (SPAdes) (version 2) | ecosystem: Environmental > Terrestrial > Soil > Grasslands ...
GGCTCGGGCCGAAGGCGGCGTTGATGATCATGAGGAGGAGGAACACGAAGGCGTAGATGATCCCGGTCCCGATGTCCGTGGAACTCGGACCATAGGGACCTCCGAACCCCTCGGGCACCGACCAGATGACGAGACTGAGGAAGATGCCCGCCGTGTACGCCACCTTCCGCATGAATCCGAGGAGGAGGGCGAAACCAAGGGCCAACTCCAGCGCGCCGATCGTCGTGACGAAAAAGCCGGGGTTCGCGCTCACGGTTTGGCTCCAGAAGCCGAACCACGGCTGCAGCCAGCTCGGCTGTCCCTGGCCCGCGTCCGAGATCATCTGAGCCAACGAGTCGGCGAAGCCCGCTTGGAACTTGAACGCTCCATCGATGAGCCAGACCACGCCGAAGATCACTCGCATCGTGGTCTTCAGGGATCCCAGGTGCCGCACGAACCAGTTGTCGAGGAAGACCTGGACGGATGCCATGGATGCTCGCCTCGCGAGGCCAGCTCCCGGGGCGGTATTTGAGGGCTGGACACGTACCGAACGTACTCGCGCGGGTTGGACCTCGACTCCGCCGTCTCGCCATTGGACGACCGCGGTCGTCTGCGGAGGTGTGAGGACCCGAGGCCCGCTCGGTTCAGGCGTCCATGTACCGGTAGAACTCGTACGGCGAGGGCCGCAGCGACGTCTGCAGGTGCTCGTCGAGCTTCAGCTCCTCGTACTTCTCGAGGAGGTCCTGCGGGAAGACCGTCTTCAGGAACATGTAATCCGTCTGCAGGTGCTCGATCGATTCCTTCAGGGAGCCGGGGAGCTCGCGGACGCCGTACTCCTTGCGCTTGCTCGCACTGAGATGGTACAGGTCCTCGTCGACCGGGTTGCCGGGGTCGATCTTTCGCTTGACGCCGTCCAAGCCGGCGCACAGCATCGCGGCGAAGGAGAGGTACGGGTTGCAGGCCGGGTCCGGCGTGCGGTACTCGATCCGCTTCGCCGCCTCGATCCCCTGATAGTACATGGGAATCCGGATGTTCGCGCTTCGGTTGCGCTTCGACCAGGCGATGAACACGGGTGCCTCGTAGCCCGGGACGAGCCGGCGGTACGAGTTCGTCGTCGGGTTCGTGAACGCGCAAAGGCTGCGGGCGTGGTCCATGAGTCCGCCGATGTAGTAGCGGCAGGTCTGGCTGATCTCCGCGTACGCGTCGTTCGGGTCGTACATCATGTTCTTGCCTTTCGACCAGAGGCTCTGGTGGACGTGCATCCCGCTCGCGTTGTCGCCGAAGATCGGCTTCGGCATGAACGTCGCTATCATGCCCATCTTGTGCGCGACCATCTTCATCACGTATCGGTAGGTGACGACGTTATCGGCCATCGGCACGAGCTCGTCGTATCGCATGTCAATCTCGCACTGCCCGGCGGTCGCGACCTCGTGGTGGTGCGCGTCCAGCGTCATGCCGAACGAATCGATCAGGACTCGGCAGGCCTCGTTGCGGTAATCTTGGAGGCTGTCGACGGGTGGCGCGGGGTAGTAGCCTTCCTTGAAACGGATCGGAAAGTTCTTACCGTTCGTGTCCTGCCAAGGTGCTTCCCTGGAGACAATCTCGTAGCCGGCACCGGACCAAGGGTTCCGGACCGCGTCTGCGGTCGGCAACATCCGGATGCCATCGAAGACGAAGAACTCGATCTCGGGACCCCAGTACGTCGTGTCGAAGCCTTGGTCCGTCGCGAACTGGGCGGCTCGCTGGGCCATGTACCGGGAGTCGCGCGTGAACCGCTCGTGACTGCCGCCCTCGTACACGTCGACGAAGAATCGCGCCGTCTTGTGGGCGCCTTCGTACCACGGGAGCACGGCGAACGTGGACGGATCGGGATCCATGACCATGTCGGACTCGTGGATCTCCTTGAATCCCTTGATCGAGGAGCCGTCCAGCTTGCCGACGCCCCGCTTGAATTCCTCGGCGCCGAGGGACGTCGACGGAATCGTGATGTGCTGAAGCGCACCGAGCACGTCCACGAATTGGAGGTCGATCCATCGGATCCCTTCGGTCTCGATCCGCTTCATCACCGACGCCACGGTCATCTTCTTCGACTTCGCTGGGGTACTCGCAGAAATCGCCATCGCCTTCCCGCCTGGACGGAGCCACCGTTCCGTCCGTTGACACGGCAGAAATTTGAACATATATAAACTATTCCGACGCGAAATCGTACGGATGGCCGGAATATTGATAGAGAACGAAACATTGTTCGAAGGGCCCACGGGGCCGCCCTACACTCCGAGCATGCGACGGTCGCGGGAGGCGATTCGATGGTGGTGCCCACGACTCTCGATGAACTGGACGTGAAAATCCTACGGCTCCTGAACACCGACGCGCGCAAATCGTATCGGGACATCGCCAAGGCCACGGACGCGAGCATTAGCACCGTCTCCACCCGCGTCCGCAAGCTCGAGGATGTCGGGGTGATCACCGGATACGTCCCGGTCCTGAGCGAAGCCCGACTCGGCTACGACGTCCTCGCCGTGGTCGGCGTCAAGATTCACAAGGGCAAGCTCCTCGAGGTCCAACGGCGAATCGCGAAGGACGACCGTGTCACCCACGTCTACGACGTGACCGGGGAATGGGACTCGATCGTCGTCGTCCGGCTGAAAAATACGCGGGAACTCGACGCCTTCATCAAGCGCCTCGGCTCGATGGACTACGTCGAGAACACGTACACCCAAGTCGTCCTCAACGTCGTGAAGGAGGAACGCCGAGTCCTCGTCTAGATTCGAAGACAGGACCTAGAGGTTCATCACGACGACGTCTTTCACGGCGCGCATGCCCTGGAACGGCAGGATGAGGCGGCCCTCGGGGTCCGTCTTCATGCCTTTCATCGACACGTTCTCGGCGGGCAGCACGAGGACGTCGGACAGTTTCCCGCTCTTCGTGTTCACGATGAAGTTCTCGATCGTCCCCAGGATCTGGCCGTCGTTCGTCATCACGGTCTTGCCCCGAAGCTCGGTGGCAAACTTCTTCATCCCATCACCCGCATCAGTGAGGGTCCCCTGCGGCACCGCCACGAAGGGATCCCGTCCCTTTGTCTGACAGACATCTGACGCGCTGTATATGAAGATTCCGCCGGGATCAGACGACTCACGAAGGGGGACGCCATCCCGGCGGCGGTGCCGGAATCATCGCTCGGATGCTCTTCACGTACGGGAGGATGGCGCCGACGCTCCCCGAGACGACCGCAAGGAGGAGGATCCACCATCCGAGCCCCGGACCCCATGACCAGCCGGTCGGCGGGCTGGGAGTGCTCGCAGATCCCCAGAACCCGGTGATCGTGAACGTTCCGCGGTCCGTCGTCGCCGCTCCCGGAATCGCGACGATTGGAAAGAAGAGCGCGAAGAGGGCGACCCCGAGGACGATGAGGCTCAGGATGAGCAAGCTGAGCGTCGGCATTGCGCGCCCATATTCAATCGAAAAGAGCACGAGGACGACCGCGAGGACGACGAGCAACACGAGGTCGAGGACGTATGCCGTGGCGAGGACGCTCGCGACCTCGCGGTACGGAGACAGGGTCGAGGTGTACGGAAGGATCACGGTCCCGTCCCACGCACCGCCGCGATACGTGTCCGTGGTAAACGTCGTCCAGGAGAACGAGCTGATGTCTTGGTCCGTGCCGATGGCTCGGGAAAGCGACCAGAACGGGAGGGCGAGGGACACCAGAACCAAGACAATCGCGAGGCCGAGGGCAATCCGTGAGGGCCCCAGGGCGAGCACCCGGTTGATCCCTGTTCGCCACGGCGATCCGGGACGGAGCATCGAATTCCCCTCAAGGAGCGAGGTGGATAAATAACGTCCGCTGACCGATCCGCTCAACGGTAGAGGATGTTCTCTTCCCGGCGGCCCCGGTCGATGCCTTTCTTGAACTTCTTATCGAACTCTTCATAGAACTTGACTGTGTCCGCGTCGATGCTCGGCCGCACGACCTTTATGGCTTCCTGGAAGTGCGCCGTCGTGACCTTTTTGGCGTGCTTCGCCTCCCGCAACGCGATCATCGCGGCCTCGCGGCACAATCCCTCGATGTCCGCGCCCGAGTAGCTGTCGAGGTCCACGGCGAGCTCTTCCAGGTCCACGCCATCGAGAGGCATGCTCCTCGTGTGGACCTTCAGAATCGCGAGTCGCGCATCCTTGTTCGGCGTCGGGACGAGGAGGATTCGGTCGAAGCGACCCGTGCGGAGCATCGCCGGATCCAGTCGGTCCGGACGGTTCGTCGCACCGATGACGCAGACGCCTTCGAGGGTTTCGAGTCCGTCCATGGAGGTCAGGAGCTGATTCACCACGCGCTCGCTCACCCCGCTGTCCGTATCGAAGCCGCGGACGTGCGCGATCGCGTCGAGCTCGTCCAAGAAGACGATGCACGGAGCGACCTGCTTCGCCTTCTTGAAGATCATGCGCACGGCCTTCTCCGATTCGCCGACCCATTTCGACATGACCTCGGGTCCCTTGATCGAGATGAAGTTCGCCTCGGACTCCGTGGCGACGGCCTTCGCGAGGAGGGTCTTGCCGGACCCGGGCGGGCCGTACAGCAGGATGCCGCGCGGCGGGCGGATGCCCATGCGCTTGAATGCCTCCGGGTCCTTCAGCGGCATCTCGACGGCCTCGCGCAGTTTCATCTTGATTTCCTCTAGGCCGCCGACGTCGGACCAGTTCACGCGGGGCACTTCGACGAGCACCTCGCGCATGGCGCTCGGCTCGACCTCCTTCAGGGCCTGCTTGAAATCGTCCGCCAGGACGCGCATCTTCTCGAGCGTCTCCGCGGGAATCGGCTTGTCGAGGTCGATATCCGGAAGGTACCGCCGGAGGGCCTTCATCGCGGCTTCGCGAGCGAGCGCTGCGAGGTCCGCCCCGACGAAGCCATGGCAGACGTCCGCGAGCTCGGAGAGAAGGTGGTCGCGTTCCTCCTCAACGCCCTCGATCGGCATGCCGCGCGTATGGATCTGCAGGATCTCCTTGCGGCCGCTTCGGTCGGGGACACCGATCTCAATCTCGCGGTCGAACCGACCGGGGCGGCGCAACGCGGGGTCGATCGCTTCGTCCCGGTTCGTCGCGCCGATCACGATGACCTGGCCCCGGCCTGAGAGGCCGTCCATGAGCGTGAGGAGCTGCGCGACGACGCGCCGCTCGACCTCTCCGGTCACTTCTTCGCGTTTCGGGGCAATCGAATCGAGTTCATCGATGAACAGGACGCTCGGAGCGTTCTTCTGGGCCTCCTCGAACTTCTCGCGGAGGCGCTCCTCACTTTGCCCGTAGTATTTCGACATGATCTCGGGGCCCTGGATCGAGTAGAAGTTCGCCCCTGCTTCGTTCGCCACCGCTTTCGCGATGAGCGTCTTGCCCGTCCCGGGTGGCCCGTACAACAGGACCCCTTTCGGCGGATCGATCCCGAGGCGCTCGAAAAGCTCCGCGTGCTTCAGCGGTAGTTCGATCATCTCGCGGACCTTCATCAGCTCTTCCTTGAGTCCGCCGATATCCTCGTAGGTGACCGTGGGCGTGAGGACCTCGCCCTCGCGGACGGGTTCCTCTTTCATCTCGATGATCGTGTCGTCCTGGATCTGCACGACGCCCTTCGGTGCCGTGCTGATCACCATGAACGGCAACGCACCGCCCATGAGCGCGATTCCGGGGACGATGACGACGTCGCCTTTGTTCAGCGGACGCTTCAGCAGGCCCCGCTTGACGAAGTTCTCGATTCCTTGGCCGAACGAGATCTTGTGGCCCTCGCTGATGATCGGCGCGATCGTGATGCGCTCCGCGGGGAGGACTTCGGCCTTGCGGACCTCGACCTTGTCCCCGAGGCTCACGCCGACGTTGCGGCGTACGAGTCCGTCGATGCGGATGATCCCCTTGCCCTCGTCCTCCTGCATCACGCGGAAGAGCTTCGCAGCGGTGGACTTCTTGCCCATGATCTGGATGATTTCTCCGACGTCCACCCCAAGCGCGACGCGCGTCTTCGTGTCGACGCGTGCCCGACCCAAGCCGACGTCCGACTGGGGCGCTTCGGCCACCTTGAGGACAATCCGCTCAGGCACGACAGTTCGAACTCCCCCGGCTTATATCAAGGTTGTGGGACGATAATCGCGGTCCGACAAAGTTGACAAAAATCACGAGGGGGCCCGGCGCTCCCGGACCTCGCTCGACGAGTGCACGACGAGCTCCCTCGCTTCGACGACGTCGATATGGCAATGCGGCCCGATATGGACCTCGTCCCCCTTGACGAGCGCCGCGGTCGTCGCCTCGAGCTCAATCTCTTCCCCCTCGATTCGCTCCGCGGTCAAGTCGCCGCGGACCCGGAAGAAGCCGCCCGTGGCCTTCACCCGAATCTCCTCCGCTTCGATCGTTGGAATCTTGGACGTGCCGCCGAGATCGATCTCAACTTCCTCCGCCGTCAGCCCGCCATCGATGCGAACGGATCCGCTCGATCGGAATTCCTCGACCTCGACCCGGCCCTTGACCGTCAGGGAGCCGCTCGAGGAAATCTCCTCCGCCTGGATGGAGCCGTCGACCTGAAGAGAGCCGCTCGCCTCGATCTCCTCGGCCTTCAGGTTCCCGGCGATGCGCGTCGAACCCGCGGACCGGAATTCCTCCACATGGACGTCGGAATCGCAGATACAAGATCCGGCGATGCGGGCGGTCTCCGCTTCTAGGGGACCTTGGACTCTGGCACTCCCGGCCGACTTGAACTCCACCGTCTTGATCGGGTTCCCGCTGACCACGCCGCTCCCGAGAATCTTGATGGACTCCTCGCTCAGTTTCGTTCCGATCCCGGAGAAGTCAACGGCGCGCATGGCCTCGCCAACGACGTGGGCTGCGTGTTCCGCGTGGCGGGAAGCCTCCGCCGTCGCCTGAGCCACGGCGGCCCCGATCGCCTCGCCGATGTCCGGCATCGTGGCCTCGGGTGCTTCCGACTCCTCCGGCTCCTCCGGCTCCGAGTCGTAGCGGGCCTTGATCTCCAAGTACGTCTTCTCGGTGATCTCGCCGCGCGCGAGCCGTTCCTCGAGCTTGCGGAGGATGTCTTTCCGCTTCATTGGCTCCACCGGAAAGTGGAGGCCAGGGCGAAATACATTTCCTTCCGGGCGCGGGCCTCGAGCGTGGTCTTTGCCATCCAGTTCTCGGTCTTTCGGCGGGTCCGTGTCGACTTCGCCGCGTCGTCGCGTGCGCGGGAACGCGGCTCCGTCTCCTTCAGCCCGGCGTTCTTGTGTCCGAACATACCGAGTTGATGGGACCCGGTTTATTTATGCGAGCTTCGCGGATAAAAATGATACCTTCCGCCGCTGTCCCGACATCATCTCCCTCCGAGGAGACGACGTCCGATGCGAGGGGGAAGAACGTTGAAGTATGCCGAGACGACTCGCCGGGCGGGATGCCGGAACCGCTGGAGCTGATCCGTATTGCGGGGTCGGAGACGCGCCGCCAAATCCTCCGGTTGCTCCAGCAAGGGTTCGACCATCCGGAGGACCTCGCGAAGAAACTGAAGATCCGCCGGACCTCGGTGGACAAGCAACTCGTGGAGCTCTTCGCATGGGGCCTCGTGGACCGCGCGGCGATTTTCCCGCCGAATGGACGGCCCCGAATCGTGTATCAGGTGACGCAACGCGGGAAGGACCTCTTGGACCTGCTCGAGCGCGTGGTGAAAGAGTACACTTCGTCCTTCAAGTCCGATTTCACCCGCGAACTCGAGGCGTTGGAGTCGAAGCTCGCGGCCGGCGAGATCGCGGAGGAGATGTACTTCAAACGACGCAAGGAGCTCGAGGCGCGCTATACGCTAGCCTTGTGAGCGCCGTTCTTTCTGACGCGCCCGAGAGATCGCTTCCTCGAGCGAGAGGTCGCCTCGCGCCACGGCTCCGGCCAGCTCGGACGAAATCGTGACGACGCCGCCGCTGTCGAGGCGGGACCGCCGCTGAATCTCGCGCACCTCTCCGGGCGTGGGCCGAATTTCGCTCGGCGGCTCGACGCGCCGTCCGGATGATTTCGCGATGTCAATCGCCGCATCGACGTCGGGCTGTGCTGTGCGATGCGTCGTCCCCGCTTCGTCGACGACCTCCACGCGAAGATGGTCCCTCGCGAGGGCCTTCAGGACCCGGTCCCGGTTCGTCGGATCTCCGTGACCGATTCGCACCCGGACGTCTTTCGCGGGGAACGTGCGGATCGCCTGGCGGACGTGAAACGCGACGGCTTCCGGGCTCGCGGCGATCCGCGTGTCGATGACCTCGCCGTCCCCGATGATCGCGACGCCGGGCTCGCGGCCGGGGTCGACGCCGATTCGGAGCTCCTCCCAGTCCGACTTGCCTCGCAGGAGCTGGAGGGCCTTCGCGATGGATGAGTCGATGTCGTCGACCGGCACGACGTTCCGAAGGTGGACCCGGCTCGCCTCCGAGGGAGACGTCAAGATCGCGCCGACGGCGTCCGGCACGCGCCGGGCGAACGACAAACTCGTGAACGGGAGGTCGCGCGCCTTCAGCGCGGCCACGAGGTCGTGATAGAGGCGGAAGTCTTCGGTGAGGATTCCCAGGACCTTACGCATCGGCCGACGACGAAACCGGCGGCGGGCTCATAATCCTTCTCCGATTCCGACGTTACCAGGAATGATTCACATCTCTGATTTCCGTGGCGCAAGCGATTCATACCGAGCTCCTGCATAATCGCCGGAGAGGAGATACATATCCTGCAGGATCAGGCGGCTCCAACTCAGGTCGGAACGGAACTCGACGCAAAGGGTTTGCTTCTCCGGGACGCGCTGGCGATCGTGACCGTCGTAGGGGCTCTCGTCGCCTTCTACGGAATGATCAAGCTCGTGTCCTATCTGGCGGGAATCCCTTCGCCTTAAGGCCTCCGAAACCGATCGAACGCGCTCCGATGGCCGGAGTCATTCCGTAGCCGCCCGAGTTGCTCTAAGAGACGACGCTCCTCCGCCGACAACCGCGTCGGCGTCTGAACGATGACCTGGACCAGCTGGTCCCCCCGCCCGGCGCCTTGGAACCGCGGGAGTCCTTTTCCTCGTAGCCGGAGGACCGTGCCAGTCTGGATTCCGGCCGGGATCCGCAATCGGCTCGTCCCGTCGAGGGTCGGCACCTCCACCTCGGCCCCGAGCGCGGCCTGGACGAAAGAGATCGGAAGCTCGTATACGATATCGTCCCCTTCCCGCGTGAACCGCTCATCGGGCCGAACGTGAACGGCCACGTACAGGTCGCCCGGGGGGGCCCCCGCATCCCCCGCGAGGCCGCGGCTGGGGACCCGAAGCTGGACGCCGTCCGGCACCCCCGGCGGGATGTCCACCGCGATCGTATGCTGTTCCGCAATTCGCCCTTCTCCGGAGCAGCGGGGACACGGCCGCTCCGGCCATTGACCGCGGCCGTTGCATTTCGGGCACGTCGTGATCGTGATGAACTGACTGTAGCCTCGCCGTTGGGAGGCGCTGACCTGGCCCCGGCCGTTGCACGTCGGGCAGGTGACGAGCCGTTCGCCCTCCGCTCCGGTCCCGCGGCAGGCCGGACACGTCATCGGATAGTGGACCGTGACCTCTCTGCGTCCCCCTCGAGCGACCTCCGCGAGGCTCAACTCGAGCTCCACGCGCGCATCGCGGCCCGCCGCCGGCCCGCGACGCCGACCCACCGGGCCCCCACCGCCGAAGAACTGCTCGAACAGGGACCCGCCGAGGCCCCCGCTGCGCCCGAAGAACGACTCGAACAGGTCTCGGCCGAAGATGTCCTCGACATCCCCCGCGTGGGTGAACCGGGACCAGTCGAAACCTTCGCCGCCCCAGACCTGTTGTTTGAGGCCGTCCGCCCCGAACTGGTCGTAGATCCGTCGCTTCTCGTCGTCCGCGAGGACCTCGTACGCCTCGGAAATCTGCTTGAACTTCTCTTCCGCCGCTTTCGGGTTGTCCTTGTTCAGGTCCGGATGGTGCTTCTTCGCGAGCCGGCGGTACGCTCGCTTGATCTCGTCCTTGGACGCCCCGCGAGGGACGCCGAGCCTCTCATAGTAGTCATCGTCGGCCATGTGGCGCTCTTCCCGCGGGATGGCCCCCGCTCACTTCTTGTCCACGTCCTCGAAGTCCGCGTCCACGACGCCCGGGTCCGAAGATTCGCCCGAGTCGCCGGCTCCCGGCGGGGGAGCTTCCGTGGGTCCGCCTTTCCCATACATCTCAACGCCGATCTTTTGCGCCACCTGGTTCAGCTCCTCGACCGCCGAACGGAGCACGGAGATGTCGTCCGTCGTGAGGACCTTCCGAAGGGCCTCGATCTTCTCCTCGACGGCCTTCCGGGTCCCCTCCGATATCGCGGAGCCATGCTCTTTCAGGAGCTTCTCGGTCGCATACACGAGTTGGTCGGCATGGTTCCGCAGCTCGACGAACTCGCGGCGACGGCGGTCCTCCTCCGCGTGGCTCTCCGCATCCCGGACCGCGGAGTCGATCTTCGACTTGTCCATCCGCTGCGGCGCCACGATCGTGAGCTTTTCCGTCTTCCCCGTCGCCATGTCTTTCGCGGCGACGTTCAAGATCCCATTCGCGTCGATATCGAACGTCACCTCGATCTTCGGGACGCTCGCGGGCGCCGGCGGGATGCCCGTGAGATAGAACCGACCCAGGCTCACGTTGTCCCCGGCCATGGCTCGTTCGCCCTGGAGCACATGGACCTCGACGCTCGTCTGGCCGTCCGCCGCGGTCGTGAAGATCTCGCTCTTGCGCGTGGGGATCGTCGTGTTCCGCTCGATCAGCTTCGTGAAGATGCCGCCCCTCGTCTCGACGCCGAGGCTCAAGGGGGTCACATCGAGCAAGAGGATGTCTTTCACCTCGCCACTGAGGACCGCTGCTTGGATCGCCGCGCCGAGCGCGACGCACTGCATCGGGTCGACCGTCCGCTCCGCGGGCCGACCGAGGATCTTCTCGAACCGTGACTGGACGGCCGGCATGCGCGTCGGCCCTCCGACCAGGATGACGTGATTGACGTCCCGGTACTGCCATCCGGCGTCCTTGAACGCCTGGCGAATCGGGGCGTCGAGACGATTCAGCACGGGCTCGATCAGCTGCTCGAGCTTCGCGCGGGTGACCTTCTTCTCCAGGTGAACCGGCTGTCCGGACTTCTGGGCGATGAACGGCAAGTTGATCGTCGTCTCGGTCGCGCTGGTGAGCTCGATCTTGGCCTTCTCGCCCGCGTCGCGGAGCCGCTGCATCGCCTGCTTGTCGCTCGAGATGTCCACGCTGTGCTCGGCGCGGAACTCGGCCACCAGCCACTGGACGATGGCGTTGTCCATGTCCATGCCTCCGAGCTGGGTGTCCCCCGCCGTCGCGATGACCTCGAAGACTCCCTCGCCCATTTCCATCAGCGTCACGTCGAACGTCCCGCCACCCAGGTCGAGCACCGCGATCTTGCCTTCTCCCTTCTTGTCGAGGCCGTACGCCAAGGCAGCCGCCGTCGGCTCGTTGACGAGTCGGAGCACGTCCAGGCCCGCAATCTTGCCCGCGTCCTTCGTCGCCTGTCGCTGGTTGTCGTTGAAGTAGGCCGGCACCGTGATCACGGCTTGGTTGACCGGCTGGCCGAGGAACGCCTCCGCGTCGGTCTTGATCTTCCGGAGGATCATCGCGGAGATCTCCTGCGGCGTGTAATCCTTCCCGTCGATCCGGATCTTGTAGTCCGTCCCCATCTTCCGCTTGATTTGCATCACGGTCCGATCGGGGTTCAGGACGGCTTGCCGCTTCGCCGGTTCCCCGACGAGGATCCCGTCCTTCGTGAAGGCCACGACGGACGGGAACATCTTCCCGCCGTACGCGCTGCCCTCGGCGCTCGGGATAATCCGTGGCGTTCCCCCTTCCATGTACGCGGCCTCGGAGTTGGTCGTGCCGAGGTCGATTCCAATGATCTTAGCCATCTGTTGCACCTCCGTTCTTGACGACAATGACTTGAGCGGGACGCAAGACGCGATCGTGGAGACGGTAGCCCTTCCGAACGACCGCCTTCACCATGCCGTCTTTTATCTCGGCATCGGGCACCCGCTCGATGCAATCCATCTCGTACGGGTCGAAGGCCCGCCCCGCGGCGGGAATCTCCTGGAGGCCGGCCTCCTGCAGGATTTTTGCTAGGTTGTCCCGGACCATTTGGACGCCTTCCGCGGACTTGCCCTCGAGCGCCGCGACCGCGGCGTCCATTTCGTCGACGACGGGCAAGAGGCGCGACAGAAGGAGCTCGTGCGCGAACTTCACGACCGTCGCGGCGTCCCGGTCGACCCGCTTGCGGTAATTCTCGAACTCCGCCTGGAGATACTTCAACTTCGTCAGCAGTTCCTCGTTTTGGCGGCGAAGGTCCGCGAGTTCGTCCCGCGGCGCGCCCTCGTTCGATTCACGAACGGTGGCGTCCTGCGCCTCATCTTCGTCCTGCAACGCGGGAGATTTCTCGTTCATCTCAGGTACCTCTCTTGAATCGGATGCGATGGGCCTGGACCCGACGGAGGGTCACGTCGAGGACGCCGTTCCGGTACGTGACGTTGGCGGCGTCCGGCTCGACCGGCTGGGGCAGTTCGATCTCGCGATGGAACACCCGTCCGTCCGCGTCCAGCGCATGGACCGTGAGCCGGTTCTGGGTCGTGGTGACTTCCAAGGTCTCGCGGGATGCGCCCCGGAGCTCGAGGGTGACGTAGATCGAAGAGGGGTCGACGACGACTTCCGAGATGGGCTCACGAGTCAGACGACTTTCGTCGGCAATGGGCGAGGGTGGCCCCAGTGCGCGTGGGCCCCTCTCGCCAACCGCGGGAAGACTCCGGTGAGCGCCGAGACGCCGGACCATGCGGTCGATGGCGTCGGGGGAGGGACCCTCCCCCTCGCCAGACGGTTCCGAGACCATGGGGACCTCCGGGGCCCCCGGAAGGGGCCCCTCAGAACTCCTCGCCGTCGCCCCCGCCTTCGCCGCCCTCGCCGCCCTTGCCGGCTCCCGGGCCGCCTCCGCCCCCGCCAGACCTGGCTGCGATGACGTCGTCGATCCGAAGCACCATGACCGCCGCGTCCGTCGCCGAGGAGATGGCCTGGCTCCCGACCCGAATCGGCTCGATCACGTTCTCCTTCTTCATGTCGGTGACTTTGCCGCTGAACACGTTGATCCCCGCCGCCTTGTTCCCCTTCTTGTGTTGCTGGCGCAGCTCGATCAGGATGTCGATCGGGTCGAGACCCGCGTTCTCCGCGAGGGTCCGTGGGATGACCTCGACGGCGTCCGCGAACGCTTCGATGGCGATCTGCTCGCGCCCGCCGACAGTCGACGCGAAGTCGCGCAAGGCCAGGGCAATCTCCATCGCACTCGAACCACCGCCGGTGATGACCTTGCCGTCCTCAATCGCGACCGCGACGACGCTCGTCGCGTCCTCGAGGGACCGCTCGAGCTCATCGACCACATGCTCGGTGCCCCCGCGCAGGAGGATCGAGACCGCCTTCGGGTTCTTGCAGCCCGTCACGAACGTCATCTCGTCATCGCCGATCTTCTTCTCGTACACGAGCTTCGCGAAGCCGAGATCGTCCTTCGACAGCTCGTCGAGCTTCGTGACGACCTTGCCGCCGGTGGCCTTGGCGAGCTTCTCCATGTCCGACTTCTTGACCCGGCGCACCGCGTAGACCTCCGCCTTCGCGAGGTAGTGCTGGGCGAGGTCGTCGATCCCCTTCTGGCAGAAGATCACGTTGGCGCCGCTCTTCCTCACGATCTCGACCATGCGCTTCAGCATCGCCTCTTCCTCGTTCAGGAAGGCTTGGAGTTGGGTCGGGTCCGTGATCTCGATCTTCGCGTCGATCTCGGTCTTCTTAACCTCGAGGGCTGCATCGACAAGAGCGATCTTTGCGTCCTTTACCTCGCTGGGCATCCCGGGGTGCACGCGTTCCTTGTCGACGATGATGCCGTCGACCAGTTGCGTGTCCGCGATTGAACCGCCCTGCTTCTTGACGATCTGGATGTTGTCATCGTCGACGAAGTACGATCCGTCGGCACGTTGCTCCGCGACCGTCGTCACCGCCTTCACGGCGATGTCCGCCAAGAGTTCCTTATGGCCGCTTGCGGACTTGGACGACATCGAGGTCATCCCGACCTTCTTCAGGGTGTCGACTTCCTTGATCGAAATCTTCGCCGCGACCTTCTCGAGAACCTCGTGGGCCTTCTCCGAAGCCTGGCGATACCCGGCCGCGATCACGGTCGGGTGGATGTTCTGGTCGATCAGGTCCTCGGCCTTCTTGAGCAGCTCCCCGGCCAAGATGACGGCGGTCGTCGTGCCGTCGCCGGCTTCCTCGTCCTGGGTCTTCGCGACCTCGACGAGCATCTTCGCCGCGGGGTGTTCAATGTCGATCTCCTTGAGGATCGTGACGCCGTCGTTCGTGATGACGACGTCTCCGAGGCTGTCCACAAGCATCTTATCCATTCCGCGGGGGCCCAAGGTCGAGCGAACCGCATCCGCAACCGCCTTCGCGGCCGCGATGTTGTTGAACTGCGCTCCCTTGCCGCGCTCGCGGCGCGTCCCTTCCTTCAGGACCAGAATCGGCGTACCTGCTGGCATCATGTAAGTTCCTCCGAATATCGGATTCGGACGTCCCGCCTATGTTGGGACTTCTATATAAGCATAGCGACGGACCCTAGACGGCCCGGCATTCGCCGGCCCGGGAGGAACCGCTCCAATAATTCTATATCAAGAAAGAGGGTAGGTCGGCCCGTGAAGGAGCTTTTGCTCGAGCTCGCGGAGGCCGTCCAGCATGCGGTCGCGGAGCTCGTCGAAGATCCCGCTGAGGTCTTGGGACGCGGCGCCGACGGAGCACCCAGCGCGCGGATCGACCGGGTGGCGGAGGCCGCGGTGCTTCGGGTCCTCGATTACGAGGACGCCCGCCTGAACGTCCTGAGCGAAGAGGCCGGGTTCATCGATCGGGGCGGCGACCAGACCATCGTCCTCGATCCGATCGACGGGACCCATAACGCGCTCCGGGGGGTACCGGCATATTCGGTCTCGATCGCGATTGGCCGATCCCACCTCGCGGACATCGAAGAGGGGCTCGTGCGGGACCTCGTCTCAGGTGCGACGTACTACGCTGCCAAGGGAGACGGCGCGAAGCTCAATGGCCGACCGATTCACGTTCATCCATATGACCCGAAAGACCTTCTCTTCACCGTTTACCTTGGAAGCAACGCTCACCCGGACGCCGAACGCGTCGCACGCCTCGCGCGGCGAGTGCGGAGCCTCGGTGCGGCCTCGTTGGACCTGTGCCTGGTGGCCCGCGGCGCGGCGGATCTGTATTACATGCACAGCGCGGTCGTCGACAGCAAGCTCCGCGCGGTCGACATCGCTGCGGGCATGTTGATCGTGCGGGAAGCCGGAGGGCTCGTCCTCGACCTGAACGGGCGAGATCTCGACCTCCCCCTCGAGTCGAAGGCGAGGACGGATCTCGTCGCGATCGGGGATCGCCAGGCGTGGGAGGCGATCCGGTGAAGATCGGCATCACCGCGAATCCGCACATCCCGAGCGCGTTGGATTCTGCGAAGCACGTCGTGGGGCGGCTCGAACCCGCTCACGAAGTCATCCTCGAGTCGGATCTCGCCCGCGTCTTCGGCCGCAGCGGGATGCCGCTGGCCCACATGAAGGCGGACGTAGTCCTCGCGATTGGCGGAGATGGCACGATCCTGCGGGCCCTCCAACTCTCCGACGCGAAGGTCCTCGGAATCAACTCGGGGTCGCTCGGTTTCCTCGCAGAGGTCTACGCGGAAGAGGTCGACGAATATCTGGATCGGATCGCGCGGGGGGACTACAAGGTCGAAGAGCGAATGCGGCTCAAGGTCACCGTGGACGGCGAGCGGATGTTCGACTGCACGAACGAGGCGGTCGTCCACACCGCTCAGGTTGCGAAGATCCGCCACTTCGAGATTCGACTTGGCGAGGAGATGGTGGAGCGGGTCCGCGCGGACGGCGTGATAGTCGCGACCCCGACCGGCTCCACGTCCTATTCGATGTCCGCGGGCGGGCCAATCGTGGACCCGCACGTCGAAGCGATCATCGTGACGGCGATCGCACCGTTCAAGCCGGCCTCGCGACCGCACGTGTTCCCCGCCGCGGGACAGGTCCACGTCCGCCTGGGAAAAGCAAAAGAGTGCCTCTTGGTGATGGACGGGCAGCACGAGTCGACCCTGAAGGGGACGGAAGACGTCGTCTTGACCGCCTCGGAGCGCCGCGCCAAGTTCATCCGGTTCCGGGACGATTTCTACCGACGCATCGAGGAAAAGCTGTCCCGGCAGTGAGGACCTCCAATGAAGCGCGTCACCGCGATCGCCCGCAAGACCTTGCGGATGATCTTGGAGGCGTCCCGCGACATGTATCCCCGCGAGTTCGGCGCAATCCTGCGGGCCGAGGAAGGCACAATCACGGAACTCATCCTGGTCCCGGGGACCGTCAGCGGCAAGCGTCACGCGATCTTCCAGCTCCATACGCTCCCCGCCGATTTCTCCGTCGTCGGCACGGTCCACTCCCATCCGAGCGGCGTCTACGAACCGTCGGACGAAGACCGCGCGCTGTTCAACAAGTTCGGTGGGATCCACCTCATCACCGGTTACCCGTACACGGAGGATTCGTGGGCCGCGTGGACGAACAAAGGGGAGCGGACCTCGCTCAAGGTCGTGACGTAGTCCCTTTGCGGCCGTCGAGGACCGACCGGTAGACGCCTTCGATTTGGTCTGTCACGCGCTCGATGCCGAACGATTCGAGGACTTTTTCCCGGCCTCGCTCGCCCATCACGCGTCTCGCCTCGGGGTCCGCGAGAAGCCGTCGGATCTTCTCGGCGAGGTCCCGCGCATTCAGGGGGTCTGCGAGGAGCCCCTCCCGACCGTCCTCGATCACCTCCCGGACGCCCGGGATGTCGGCGACGATGACCGGTTTCGCGGTCGCCATCGCCTCGAGCGCGACGATCCCGAACGCCTCGAGCCGGGAGACGCTCGGGAGCACGAACACGTCGCACGCTGCGTACACTTTGGGGAGGTTCTCGTCCGAGACGCGTCCCAGAAAACGAACGCGGTCGGCGACGCCCATGGAATGGGCGAAGCGCTTCATCGGTTCGAGCAGGGAGCCTTCGCCGGCGATCAGGAACCGGGCGTCCGGCACGAAGCGCGCGGCCTCGATGAAGTGCTCGACCCCCTTGTGAGGGACGATCCGACCGACGAGGAGGACGACGGGCACCCCGGGAGGGATCTTCAGGCGTTCGCGGACCGCGGTGGCGTCGACGTCCGGCCGGAAGCGGCGGTGGTCAACCGCGTTCGGGACGACGACGGGGTTGTAGCGCCACACCGAGCGGCTCGTCGCACCATAGGTCCGGGTCGTGACGACGACCTGGTCTGCATTCCGGAGCGTGGACGCGCCGAGGCTCCGCCGGTACACCGATTCGGCAAAGGTCCCCCAGGCGGACGGCAGGTCGACGTCGCAATGGTACGTGACCACGTAGGGAATCCTCCGTTCTCCGGCGACCGCACCGGCGTAATGGGAAGCGAGGGGTGGCGGAGAATGGGCGTGGACGACATCGACCGGAAGACTGCGCAAGGCCGCGCGCATCTTCGGAGTGATCGGGGTGCGCATCAGGATGAGCCGCGGCTTCACGCGGACGACCCGGAACCCGTCGAGGCTCTCCTCCGGGGGGAGGGACGGGTCATGGCGTGATGTCACCACGGTCACATCGTGTCCGCGGGCCGCGAGTTCCCGGGACAGAGAGCGCACGTGGCTCTCGACGCCGCCCAGATGCGGGGAGAACCACGGCGAGACCTGGGCAATCCTCACTCCCCGCACCTCAGAAAATCCGACTGCGAGGCGCGATGTTCCCGCGGGCGTGAGACCCCGGCCCGAGGAACGATTCCTCCCCGATGATGGTGCCCGCGTCGATCGACGCGTTGATCCCGACCTTCACGTCGTCTCCCATGATCACGCCGAGCTTCCGGAGTCCCGTGTCGACCTCCGATCCTTTCCAGACGACGCGGATCAGGGCCTCATCGAGCCGGAGGTTCGCGACTTTCGTTCCCGCACCGAGATTGCACCGCTCTCCGAGGATGCTGTCGCCGACGTAGTTCTGATGGGGCACGTGAGCGCCCGCCATCAAGATGGAATTCTTCACTTCACACGCGTTTCCGACTTTCGCTTTCGGGCCGATCGTCGTGGCCGGCCGGATGTAGCAGTTCGGGCCGATCTCCGAGTCCGGGCCGATGACGGTGGGGCCTTCGATGTAGGCGCCGCGTCGGACCCGCGCGCCCGCCTCGACGAGCACTTCGCCGACGAGGGTCGCGCCGCCATCCACATCGGCATGGTTCGCGCCCTTCAGCGAGGCGAGGAGAGCCGCGTTCGCACGCAAGAGATCCCATGGCCTCCCGACATCGATCCACTCCCCCGGGAGGCGGAACCCGTAGACATCGCGCGTCTCGATCAACGAACGGATCGTGTCCGTGATCTCGTACTCCCCGCGGGGGGACTTCGGGGTCTTCTCGATGAGCGGAAAGATGTCTTCGTCGAGGATGTAGATGCCTGCGTTGATGAGGTTCGATTTCGGCCGACGCGGTTTCTCCTCCACACCGGTCACCTTGCCGTCGTTCACCTCGACGACGCCGAATGCCTCCGGGTTGGAGACCTCCGCGAGGGCGATCACGGGAGCGCGGACCTTCCGGTGGTGAGCGATCATCGCGGCGAGTGCCTCCCCGGAGACGACCACGTCGCCGTTCACGCTCAGGAACGGGCCGGTGACGTGGGTGCGCATGCATCCGATCGCATGGGCGGTCCCGAGCCTCTCCGTCTGTTCCTCGTATGCGATCGAGAGACCGAGGGCTCCGCCGTCTCCGAGGCTCTCGCGAATCCGATGGCCTTGCCAGCCGATGAGGACCGCCACCTGCGAGATGCCGGCCGAACGGAGCGCCTCCAACGTGTGCCGCAGAAACGGTTTGCCGGCCACCGGGAGAAGGGGCTTCGGGAGATTGGCCGTGAGGGGACGCATCCGGGTGCCCTCTCCGGCCGCGAGGACCACGGCCTTCATTCGGTGGCACCTTTCGCGCTCGATAGGACCGCGGAATATATCTCGTTTGCTCTGGCCGCGTCCCGCGACTCGGCGGTCAGGCGAATCTTCGGCTCCGTCCCTGAGAAACGGACGAGAGACCAACCGTCATCGAACTGGAGTCGCCATCCGTCGACCGTGGTGACGTCCCCGCCGAGCCCGCGCAATGCAACATCCAGACGGGGCTCGATCGTCTTCCGTTTGGCCGCGTCGTAGGGGACCGATCCGCGGAGCACGGGGTACTTCGGGATCTCGTGCACCATCGCGTCGAGTGGCCGCGCCGCGACCATCGCGACGAGTCTCGCCGCCGCGTAGACGCCGTCGGGACAGAGCGTGGCCTTCGGAAAGATCCAGGTCCCGGAGGGCTCGCCTCCGAAATCGGCCGCACGACGCTTGAGCTCCGCGGCGACGTACACGTCTCCGACGCGGGTGCGCCAGATCTTCGCCTTGGGCAGAAGATCGTCAAGGACCATCGATGCATCGACCGGGACGACCAGGCTGCGTCGGACCTCTTCCCGCGCAAACAGAGCAAGGAGCGTGTCTCCACCGACGAATCGTCCTTCGCGATCGACCGCCACCATGCGATCCCCGTCGCCGTCGTGAGCAACCCCCAGGTCCGCGTGCACCGCGCGAACCGTCGACGAGAGGATCGCCAGATTCTCTTCTAGCGGCTCAGGATCGCGACCGGGGAAGTGCCCATCGGCCTGCGCGTTGACGGCGACCACGTCGCAGCCCATCTGCCGCAGCAAGAACGGCGTGATCGTCGCCGTCGCGCCGCACGCGCAGTCCACAACGACGCGGACCTTTGCCGCCCCGGCGTCTTTGAGGATCGCCTCCACGTGCTGCTCGACCAGATCGGCCCGGGTCGAGACCTCGCCGACGTGATCCCAGGATGGCACGGGGGCACGGCCTCGGTCGAGCCCTTCCTCAATCTCCCGTTGCTGATCCTCGTCGAACGCCATCCCGTCCGGATTCCACAGCTTGATTCCGTTGTATGGGGCCGGGTTGTGGGACGCCGTGATGACCGCGCCACACGCGAACTCGCGGGTCCCCCGGGCGAGTGTCGGGGTCGAGACGAGACCTGCGTCGATCGCGGGCGCTCCGGAAGACAAGACGCCGGCGGTGAGCGCCTGGACGAGCATCGGCCCGGTGACGCGCGGATCGCGTCCGACGATCGTGCTGCCGTACGCGTCACCAAGGATCATCCCCACACGGAGCGCGAGGTCGGGAGTCACGTCGACATTCCCGAGTCCTCGGATCCCCGATGAACCGAATCGCCGCACGAATCGAGATACAGGACGTGCAATAGAAAGTCTCTGGCAAGCGTCGGCCGCCTCCTTGAAACAACCATTATATAGCGACGTCCGGATTGCAACGGCGCGCGAGTTGGAACGCGTCCCGGAGGGATCGGATGGTCATGGAACCCGTGAGCATCGAGGAGGCCATCGAGAAGGCGAAGAAGAAAGGACTTCGGCCAGGCCGGGTCAAGGGAACGGACGGGATTCAATTCACGAAAGGTCGGAACAACCGGATCGAAGTCATCACCTGGGATGAATTCCGGACGACGCTCTCAGAACGACAACTCGAGGTCTTCGATTCGAACGGCTTCATGAAAATCATGAAGCGACAGCGCTGACGCATTAAGGCCGACTCATCGACCCGTGTCGTCTCGCCGGCGCCCGCAGTACGGACACACTTTCCAGTCCGGGAGGAGCGCGGCCCCACAACCCTTGCACGGCGGCGGCATCGCCTGTGTCGGCCTGGCCGCGGGGACTCCGGGGGCCGAGGAGAGGGATTGCCAGAACGCGACGAGGAGGTTCCGGGCGTCCGTTTCGTATTCTGAATAGGATACCGCACCGCCCAGCACTGCGACCGGAAGGAGGAGTACCGCGGTCACGGCGCCAGCGATGAGACCCTCATCCGTGATCTGGGCGTCCAACGTCAGGTCGACGTTGCAGCCGTCCGGGAGATCGTCCACGATCAGGTCGAATTCGCGGCGCAATCCGATCCGGGAGTAGTACGAAGACCCATGGAACCGGTACGGCCCGGTCTTCGTGAGATGGAACCCTTGGCGCCCCCACCAGTCCCAGGACTTCGCCCACACATCGTCGCGGCGCAACCCAGAGAAGGATCGAACCTCTCGCTTCTCGAACATCTCGTCCGCGCAATGAAAACGGAGCGCTTAGGTCTTGCGTTCCTCCCGGTGTCCACCATAAGATTATTACGAGTCCACGAAATCGCCTGCGGTCCCGTCGTGCGTGGGTGGCCCAGCTTGGTCAAAGGCGCAGGGCTCAGAATCCTGTCCCGTAGGGGTTCGCAGGTTCAAATCCTGCCCCACGCATCATGCCGGAATGGGAAGGGGGCATTGCTCCCTCGCCCGATTCGCCGGAATCGTCATTCGTAGCGGGCGCGACCGCCGCATGTCGCGGGGGCATGAAGATCCCATCGAGTCTGGAGTGGGGGTTGTTGGTTGCCGCCACCGTCCTCAACGGGATCCTTGCGGGCGGTAGTCTAATCAAATCCGTCGTGGAACTCCCGGCTCGCCGAATAATCGGCCTGCCCGCCATGGCGGCCTTCCATCGGGCCGCCGACCTCCGGACCGGCTTTTTGATCTATCCTGCCCTGGGTCTGGGGGCTCCTGCCGTGACGATTGCACTCGGGACCACCTTCGCACTCGATCGAGGAGTTTCGACAACCGCTGCTTCGTTTGCCTACTTCGCCGCAGCGCTCTCGGCGGCCCACGTTTTCGCGACGACCCGTGCGGCCCCGAACCTGCTCATACTCCGATCCGGGATACCCGAAGAGACGGTCCTCGGCCAGGTCTACCGGGGGTTTACGCAGTGGCAGACGGTGCGGGCGATCCTGCAGGTCGCGACGTTCTTGGCCGTCGTCCTGGCATTGGCTTCCCTCCTCCCCGCCGGCCAATGAACAAACCGGGGCAGCACCGGCAATCCCGAAACAAACGGACAGAAATGGACGTTCCAGAGGAAACGACCGGGTGGTGCCGAGGGCCGGTTCTGGCCCTGAACGGACCTCTTTGTACCGCGGTCATGATGAATCATTCTCCGCGTCGACTCCTCTCGTCGATGGCGCGAATCGGACAGCAGGTATAGGTCGTAGCTATACTTTCACATTCTTTCACGTTTGATATACAAAGCGCAAACTGTGCGCGAAAGCTATTCATATTTCCAGAGGCATTTTAGGAATGCCCAAGTGAGCCGGAATTCGAGGCCTTCGGCGACCGCGAATCCGTGCGTCGGCGCTCGCCGCCGACCTTGTTTTCACTTGGAGGTGATCCGTTGCCGTCCCAGAAGTTCAGCCGGAAGTACCTGACGCGACACAAGAAGAGCGCGCAGCTCTGGCGCCGGGCCGCTCGAATCACCCCCGGCGGAGTCGAGAGCAATGTCCGGTACTTCAAACCCCATCCGTTCCTCGCTGACTATGGCGACGGCGGCTACATCTACGACGTCGACGGCAACAAGATCCTCGATCTCATGATGGGATTCGGCGCCCTGCTGCTGGGGCACAACAACCGAGACATCGCCCTCGAGGTGATCAAGCAGCTCGAGTCCGGATCGATGCTCGGGGTCACGAGCGAGCTCTTCATCGATTACATCCAAGCGGTCCGAAAAGCCGTGCCCTCGATGAAGAAGGTGCGGCTGTGCAACAGCGGCACCGAGGCGACGATGCACGCGCTTCGAACGGCCCGGGCGTATACCGGCCGCGAGAAAATCGCGAAGGCGGAGGGGGCTTACCACGGCGCCCACGACTACGTGCTGCAGAGCCTCGACATGGACAGTCGAACCGCGAGCCGCATGAACGGATACCGGGCCATCCCTTACGGTCGCGGGATTCCCAAGGCGGTCTCCGACCTCGTCGTGATCTTCCCTTACAACGACATCGACGCCACCGCGGAGGTCCTCGAAGACAACGAGGACGAGGTCGCCGCTCTGATCATCGAGCCCGTGCTCTGCGGGCCCGGCGTGATCGCGCCGAAGGCGAACTACCTGAAACGGCTCCGCCAGCTCACGCGCAAGAGGGGCATCGTCCTGATCTTCGATGAGGTCCTGACCGGCTTCCGCCTCGCATACGGCGGCGCCCAGGAGTATTACGACATCCGGCCGGATATGACGACGTTTGGCAAGATCGCCGGCGGCGGGTTCCAGCTGGCGGGCTTCGGGGGCGAAGCGCAGATCATGAACGTGCTCGAGCCGGGCCGCGGCTGGAAGTACGCGACGTTCCACGCTGGGACTTACAACGGCCATCCGATCAGCGTCGCCGCGGGCCTCAAGGGACTCGAGATCCTCGGGGAACATCCCGAGTACTACGACCACATCAACGGCCTCGGCCGCCAACTATACAGCGGCCTCCAAGACCTCGCGGACGACCGACGCATCCCGGCTTGGGTCGAATACGTCGGGTCGATCGGCAACGTCTACTTCACGACGAAAGACGAGATCCGAAACTTCCGGGACACGCTGAGTGCGAACACGCGTCGATGGTGGAACTGGTTCATCCATTGCCTTGGGAACAACGTGCTCTTCGGCATCCCGAACACCGGCGAGCGCGCGTTCATGTGCACGGAGCACACGGAGGAAGACGTCGAGTGGGCCCTCGAGGTCGCCGACAACGCGTTCGCGGCGATCGGGAAGGAGGCACGGCGGCACAAGGAAAAGGCGCCGACGGTCCAGCTCCAGGCGGTCGGCGAGCAAGCGGCCGTCTACGGCGACGCTCCGACCCCACCGAGCGTGTACAGGGCGTCCCGAACCGCCTGAGAACGGATCGGATCAGTTGAGGGCCCGGGTGTCCTCCGCGTACTCGATGATCTGGATGCCTCTGCCTCGAGCCGAGAGCTCCTTGAAGTATGGCAACGGATCGAACGCGATCTCGGGCGGGATCACACCCTTCCGCTTGACGGACCCGTTCGCCATCCACTGGGCCGCGATCGACGGCGGAACGCCGGTGTCGACGACGCCGCCGCCGACTTTCCACTTCTTGTGGGGCCACGTGACCGCCTCGTACCGCAAGGTCACCGGATGCCCGTCCTTCGTGCCGACCACGACGCATCGTTGGATGTCGACGTCGAGTTCGGGCTCCTTCGGCTTAGGCAGGGCATCGATTACGGTTGAGGTCACGTCGTACGGACGGACCTTCGTGCCCTCGACGACAATCTCTTCGCGGCTTGCGAGGCCGAGGCCGACGAGGGTCGCAACGGTCTCGCGGAACGCCGGCGGGAACGCCACGATGAAGTCCATTTCTTGCACGCCTTTCCCGATCGTCTTCGGCATCGTCGCAAGTTCGGAATGGATCGTATAGTAGCCTTCGACGACCCCGACGGGGGGCATGAACTCCGACCGCTCGAGGCCCGATAGAGCGGGCACGAACCGGATCTTCCCATCGCGGAGGATCGGCGCGTCAAGAGAGAACTCGTCGAAAATCGTTCGGATCGCATACGGCGGGACGAACTTACCGGGCTCTCCACCAGCGACCACGGCGCCGCTGCTTCGAAGACGCACCTTGTGGACTTTGTCGAGCTTGCTCGCTCCGTGAATGGCCATCACGTTCATCGTCCCGGGGGTCGACCCGATCCCGAGGACGCACGTCACCCCGGCGTCCTTCGCCCGCGCATCCAGTTTCAGTTGTCGGAGAGTCTGATGGTAGAGGCCGCCAAGATCGCAGTAGTGAATCCCTGCCTCGATCGCCGCCTCCATGGTTGGGACATTCAAGTCGTACCAGGTGCTGTTGATGACACAGTCCCATCGTCTCAGCTCGCGAATCAGGGCGGCCGAATCGCGGGCGTCGACGGTGACCGCCGTTGCTCGATCATCCCGCGCCGCGGCCGCGAACGCCTTCGCCTTTGCGGCGTTCCGCCCGGCAATCCCGACCCGCTCGACGCCGGGGCTCGCGAGAAGATCCGGGACCGTGGACTGGGCCATCGCCCCGTAGCCGCCGAGGATGAGGACCTTCAACGCGCACCGCGGTCGCCGGAAGCCGGGTCGTCATTTACGTTTTTCGCCGGGACCTCAGCGCTCCGACACACGCGTAGCCGCGAGAATCGCGCAACCGGAGAGGATGAGGCCCACGCTCGCGCCGAACGCCATCGCATACCCGAGGTACTGCGCGGCGAATCCCCCGAGGAGCGGCCCGAGGATCGATCCGAAACCCTGGACCGCGTTGTATGTGCCGAATGCCTCCGCTCGGCCGTTTTCGGGAGCGAGCCGGGACACGAGCGTAGAACCCGCGACGTTGATCAGGGCCCAGCAGAGACCCACACCCGCGTGGAGCGCGATGGCGACTCCTAAACGTGCGCCGTACGGAAGGGCCGCCATCCCGACGAGCAGGAACGACGGGAACAGCATCGATCGGCCGAGGGACGCGTACAATTGCGTCGACCGGTCGCCGCGGGCCGAGACCCAGCGGCCAACGTGCGGATACATCGCAATCGAGGTGGCCTGGCTCGCGATGTACACGGCAAAGATCTCCGGACTTCCGAGGCCGTACGAGTCTTTCAGGAAAATCGGGAAGAACCCGTAGAACGCGGTGAAACCGCCGAAGAGGAGGAACACGCAGACGAGATAGAGCCGCAGCGTCCGCGAGAGCCGCACCTTCCTTCGCCAGTCGAGCGGGTTGACGAAATGAAGGATGCGAATCGGCAGATACCGGCCTCGCTCGATCCGAGGATGCACGTCGGGAAGGTGCACATCTCGGCGGTCCACGCGTACGGCGGGCTCGCGGGTCCAGACTTGGACGAGGAGCCCCGAGAGCAGCCCGAGCGCCGCGCCGATCACGAAGAGCGCGCGCATCGATGAGAGCTCCGCACTGACGAGTCCCGGTCCGATTGCAAGCCAGGCGATCCCGAGGCCCAATCCGGCGACCCAACCGATCGCTCCGATGCGGCTCACGAGGGCCAGCCGCGCGGGCCACTCTGCGCGCTTCGAGGTCTCCATGAGGAGGACGGTTCCGGCCGGACCGCTCGCCGCGCCCAGGAATCCCGCGAGGAGATTCGCGAGATAGAACTGGGACATGTTCCGGGACACGGCCATCGCGAGGAGGGCGATCCCGCTCCCGACGAATCCGATTAACAAGAAGACCTTGCGCCGCGCGAACCGATCGGAGAGCGAGCCCCACAAGATGAACGCGGGGACGGACGCGAGGCTGGTCGCCGCGGCGATGATACCCACGGTGAGGAGCGTCCCGCCAAGGGCGTACGCGAAGAGCGGAATCAACGTCGACGTCGCGCCACCCGCAACCCCTTGCGGGAGGTACGAATAGAACCAGTGAGACCCGTCCGTCCGGTCCATCCCATCCCTTCGGCTCAGGCGAGGCGCCGCACTCGCGCGGACGTATAAGGCCTTTCCTGCGCGATCACAGGAGGTCGAACACGAGCTTCGCGGCGGCGATGAACAGCACGACGATGAAGATCAGCGCGACGGATCGAGTCCTCAACTTCTCGAGGCCCCATCGCGATCCGACGTATGCGCCGAGGAAGACGACGGGCATCAGGATCGGGATGAGGACGAATTCCGCGGGCCACGCGAACCCTCCGGGCCGGAGCGCCAAGTCAACGACGTACGCGACGAAACCCACCGCGGCGGTTGGGATGATCAGGAGGGACGAAGTCCCGATCGCCTTCCGCGTCTTCCGACCAAGAACATACACGAGGAGCGGGACGTTGAGCAAGCCGCCGCCGATTCCCATGCTCCCGGACAAGAAGCCGGAACCCGTGGTCGCCGCGGCGGTCCCCGCCACGCGGGGTGGCGTCATCGCAGAATCATTGTCCTCGTCGACCGAGCGGGCATTCTTCATCCAGTCCCGAACCATGAAGACGCCGAATACGATCAACACGGCCGCGAAGAACGCCTCGAACGTCTCCTGGCTCAGCACCTTCAACGTGAAGACGGTCCCCACAACGGCTCCCAGGAGAGCCCCCGCAAGGAGGACGCCTCCGAGGCGGAAGTCGACGAGACCGCGGCGGTGATGGTTGATGACCGACGATGTCGCGGTCGCGATTGTCAGCGTAAGTGAAATCGGCACCGCGAGATCTTTGTCGGGCACGCCGGTCGACAAAAGGATCGGAACGAACAGCAGGCCACCACCGAGGCCCAAGTTCGAGTAGATGAACGCCACGCCGAAAATCAGGACGGCCTGAATCAACAGCAGCAGCGCGTCCATCAGGCGCGCAAAGTCGGTGCCGTATTAATTACTAGCGAGAAACTATCGGGACCGTGACGGTGCGGAGAGCATGGTCCTCCTCGTGCGATTCGGCGAGATCGCGTTGAAGAGCCGGTTCGTGCGCCGCCAGCTCCGAGACCGCCTCGTCGCGAACATTCAGGATCTCTTCGCGGCCGAGGGAGTCGAGTGCATCACGGATTCGGACGAGGCGCGCGTGTACGTCTACGCGGACGATGTGGCCCGAGCGCGGTCCATCCTGACCCGGGTCTTCGGCGTCGTGTCGATCAGCCCGGCCGCGGAGACCCACGCCGACCTCGCGTCGCTGCGGCACGTCGTCCTCTCCGAGGCGAAGTGGTCCCTCGCGGCGGGGAAGACGTTCGCGCTTCGGACGCGGCGCGTGGGTACCCATCCGTTCACGAGCCAAGACCTGGCCCGCGAGCTCGGCGACGTCGTGCGTCTCGCCCATCCAGGAGTGCGTGTGAATCTCTCCCACCCCGATATCGAAATCCACGTCGAGGTGCGCCAGAACCGCGCCTTCGTGTTCCAGGAAATCTGGCCTGGACCTGGTGGGCTCCCGCTCGGAAGCCAGGGCCGCGGCCTCGCGGTCGTCAAGGATCGCGACGGCATGGTCGCGGCTTGGATGGGGATGAAGCGCGGTTGCCGAATCGCTGTCGCCACGGCGCCAGGCGAACCGCTCGTCGAGCCGCTCCGTCAGTGGGACGTCCGCCTGAAGGTCCTCGACTTGCCGCCCAACGGACGGCTCGCGGAACTCGTGAAAATCACCCGGGCGGACGCGGTGTTCCTCGGGACCCGATGGTCCTCGTTCGACCCGGCAGACCGGGAAGGCCTTAGCGTCCCCGTGTTCGAACCGGTCATCGGACTCTCGGACGAGGAAGTCGGACGGATCGCCTCCCACATCGAGTCGCGGTGAGGTCACTTGCCGGTGCGGTCGTGGGAGCCGATACTCGGCCGGATCTTCTCGGCTCCTTTGCCTTTGTACAAGAGGCCCCGGCCCTTCTTCCCGGCCGAGGTCAGGCCGCGGAAGACGCGGCCGCGGTTCGCGGGATTACAGATCCAGTTGATCTTCGGGTCGTTTCGGATCGCAGGATGGTTCGGATCGACGAGGATCACCTCGTAGTACTTGTGCGTCCCATCCTCGCCGACCCAGTACGAGTTGAGGACTTCCATGTTCGGATAGTGCTTGGCGGTCCGCTCCTCCGCGATCCGCTGAATCGACTTCGCCATCGTGATCTTGACGAGCCCGCGGCGTTTCGGGTGTCGCCCGCCCATCGGACGGGGCCTTCGCCGGCCGCCGCGGCGGACCCGCGCGCGGACGACGACATACCCTTGCTTTGCGCGATATCCCAGTTCACGTGCGCGATCAATCCGCGTCGGCCGCTCCAAGCGGACGAATGCGTTGCCGCGACGCCATTCGACCATTCGCTGAAAATGAGTCTCCTTGACCACGCCGCTCCGAGGATTTTTCCACGCCTGTTTGACAAACGCGTAGAGGTTCCGTGGACGAGCGGGCGGCTTCGCCTCCCCCTCCGGGGCAATGCTCAGCTCCGGTTCCGGAGCCTTTGGGGTTTCGTCGGCCATGGCCCAACCCCCTGGATTTACGGATTCGCCCGAAGGTACATCTCCTGACCAGGGTCGTCGAAAGCGCCGCGACCAAAGGCCGAACACTATTAAAGCGCTTGCTTCCTTCGGGCCGTGGACCCCACGCGGCCGCCGTTCCGTTTGCGGATGCCGTGCTCGTAGGATTGTACAATCAAGCGTGCGGCTGACTCCACCTGCGCCATTGACCGAACCTCGAAGCGGGACCGGAACCATCCCCAACCTTGACTACGGGGAGCGCGTCGCGCGAGTCCCGAGGCGTCTGTCAATTCTCGGAGTCCGGGTAAGATGAAGATTTGGACTCGACCCCGGAGAGGGCGGATCTCCGCGAAGACGCGATCCGTTTGACGACTTCGCCATGAGATCCAGTGTCGCCCTTCCCGTTCGACGATTCGATCTTGTCGACGGTGCGCCGCACTCCGGACCCGCACACGCAACGCAGCGACGATCTCCTGTGATGTCCGACCGGTCCACTCTTGGATTGCCTCCATCAAATCAGCTCCTCGATTCCCCAACCTGTTTCCGCAAGATGAAGAGAAACTTGAACCCCCGGAGGAAGAAGTTGAAACGCCGAGCCCGATGCTCCCACATCGGCGACGCAGATCGATCGTGGTGGCGAAGGAGGACAATCGTGTCGATCGGCTCGAACCGCCGCTCGAGCAATCCGAGGAGGCGGAACCCGACAGGAGTGTACGTGCCTCCTCGGTACTCGTCTGCGATAATCCAGCCGAGGATGCCGCCGGCGCGCAAGACCCGATGGGCTTCGGAGGCGACCATTTCCATCTCTTCATAGAAACGCGCGTCGCGGCACGAGATCCGGCCGAGACAACGCGGGTCCGCGCTGTACGCGACGTTGTCGGAGTACGGCGAGTCGATCACGGCGAGGGCGGCGGTCTGCGCCGCAATGGGCCACGACCGCGCGTCGGCACGAAGGATGTCTGGCCGACGGGGCGCGAGATCGAACGAGACAACGCGCCGACCGAGGGCCCGGGCGACATCCCCGATCGTCCCGGATCCAGCCATCGGATCCACGACGAGTTCACCAGGACCCGAATACCGGCGGACGAGGTTCGCGGCGCAACCGGCCGGGGTGACTCCGTTGAACGAGGCGTCGCCCGCATCGGGATGACCCGCGGACTGGGAGGGGAAGTCCCAGGATGTGTACGCTTCCAAGTCGGTGCGGCCGAGCATTGCCCACGCCTCGGAAGGAACCAGGGACTGAGCGGGCGAAGACGTCGGCGCCATGATTGAATCGTACACGGCCGTGGCATATGAACGGCCAGGCGAGGGAGATATGTAAAAGTGAAAATCTGCCTAGGGAGAGGCGAATCTCCGGAGGAACCGACGAACCTCTAGAAGGGTCGGATAAGGCCGACGACGATCCCGCAGGTGGAGGGCTGCCGCCGCGTTCGCGAACCGAAGCCATTCCTCGACAGAAGGCTGCGTGAGTTTCGCATACGCGTACGCCGCGTTGAAGATGTCCCCGCAGCCCGTTGGGTTATCGATCGGCACATCGAACGCCGGACTCGAGACGACGTCGGACGATGTGATGGCCGTGGCCCCCCGCTCCCCTTGATGGATGACGACCTCCCCCGCGCCGAGGGCCCGAAGGCGCTTCGCAGCCCGGACGGGAGACGTATCACCCGCAATCGCGCGCACCTCGGTCTCATTCCCGAAGAACACGTCGACATGGGGAAGGCAGACCCGCACCGCCTCGATGCGAGCGGCCGGCCATCCCTGAGGATCCGTCGACACGTCCAACGAAGTCGTGGCACCGAGTCGACGGGCCCGGGCGAGAAGGGTGGCGGTCGGTTTCCCCAGGAGCCCGCTCGTCCACCAGAAGCCCGATCGATGCACGTGATGAGCCCCACGAATCGCGTGAAGCGGAACGTCGCGGAGCCTCAATCGGGCGTTCGCTCCCGGGTTCGTGACGAGCGCCCGCCTCCCGGTGGACCATGTCAGGGCCATCGTGCTTCCCGTGGGTCGGCTTGAGTCGACGCACAGGCGTGCGCGGACGCCGTATTGCCGATAGCGAGCCCGCAAGAGTTTCGCGTTCGGATCCGACCCGACCGCGCCGATGAACGTGGTGGAGGCGCCCAAGCTCGACATCTGAAGTGCGAAGTTCGTCGCGTTCCCTCCGGGCAATGGATCGAAGCGCGCGACCTCGGCCTGGAAGTCTCCCGGCGTGAAGTGCGCCATCGGGGGCGTCACGAAGTCGACGATTCCATCGCCGACGGCGACGACGCGGGGCGGTCGCGAGGCCAATCCCTCACGCCCGCCAGAGTCCTTGACGCTTCAGCTCCTCGACCACGAGCTTGTAGTCCGCCGGCCGACCGCATCGCGGGCAGAACAAACTCCCGTGCGCGTCGCGGACCGGATCGGGCCCCTCCCACCCGCAGTACCGGCACAACGCATCGGTCGCCGACATCGTCCCCCTCAGAAGAAATCCTCGAGCGTGAGCTTCTTGTCGGTCCTCCGAGGCGATTCGGCCCCCAGGGGCGGTTCGCTGAAGTCGTCGCCGGACAGCGACTTCTGCTGCGACCGCTTGCCCGTCAGGAGGGCCTTCTCGTCCCAGCCGTAGACCTCCGTCACATAGGCGAGAGTTTGCGCGACGCGACGCGCGTAGTACTCCCAGTCCGGCACCTTCTCGAACTTCGCGCCGGAGAGATACGGCTCGACCTCCATCGGGGATTTCTTGTGGTCCGTCACGATCCACGAGACTTTCATGCCCGGCATGAACTCCTCGCCCATCTGCTCGAGCTTGCGGGCCGCAATCACGTTGCTCATGGAATCCGGGTTCACGTATTGGTTCTCCTCTTTGACGGTGCGGGAGATCACGAGCATCTCGATCGGGTCTTTCTCCGGGTTCGTGAGCGGTGGGTTCCCGTCGCGGACCTCCGCGACGATTCGCTTCGCGAGGTCGATGGCTCCGTCCGGGTCGTTGTCGAGGATCTTGTCGAACACGAGGAGCTGGGCCTCGCTCTGGAGGTCGAACGCGTCCGTCCGGCGGATCTCGTACCCGCGGACGACGATCTCGCCTTCCGCGGGCCATGCGACCTTCCCGGCGTACCGCTTCTTCCGCCCATGGCTGAACAGGCTCCGGTAGACCTTGTCCACTTCCATGCTGATCCGGCCGCGAGAAAATCGCTCCGCGGTCTTGCGCGCAAACTCCAAGGACGGTTCCAACCCCGGCGTCGGCGACTGGAAGAACACGGAGTCGGTGTCTGCGTACACGACCTTCACGCCATCGGCCTCCAGGTCAGCGATGATCCCTTTGATTCGCTCCCGCGCGAACGCGGTAATCGAGGCACCGACTTTTGGGTCGTTGAACCGGTAGAACGACGACGCGAGGACCCCGTAGAACGCGTTCATGAGGATCTTGATCGCCGCTTGGAGGCCGTCGTAGAACTCCCGCAGCTGGGGCTCCGTCGCCTCGCGCATCTTCGTGCGCACGTCTTGGCGGTCTTTCATCAGGCTCGCCAGGATCACCGGCAGGAGGCCTTTCTTCACGTCGGCAGAGAGGAACTTCGCCCCCGTCGGGCTCTCGATCGTGCCTTGCGGCGAGACGGTCGTGAAGCAGATGTTGTTCTCGATGATCAGGGACGGATACATCGCGCGGAAGTCGAGCGAGATGACCCACTCGTACAACCCGGGCTGCAGGCTGTGCACGTACCCGCCTTCGATTTGCTCGACGCGGCCGCCCCGCATCTTCATCATCGGGACCGCGACGCGGGCGCGGTCGGCGGCGCGGATCAGGATCGAGTCGATCAGGTTCGACGTGCGCCCGTGCAGCACGTCCTCGAGCGGGAGCTTGCTCACGGCCGCCAGGTCCAAGGTCTTCTCGATCCGGCCGATCTTCTCGAGGATCCGCAGCGAGAGGTCGGCGTCATTCAGACAATATCGGATGACTTTCTCGCGGTCCTTCGCCCATTCTTCATCGATCTTTCGCCGCGAGAGCTCGTGTTTTCCTTCCCCCAACAGCTGGCGTCCCACGTAGTCGAGGGTCTCCTGCTTCATGTGCAGGCTCAGGCGCTCCGCCCGCACGGCCCACCAGACGTCCGTCAGGATGCGACCGTCGACCCGCCAGAACCGCTCGCCGAGGTGGAAGAAATCCGAGAAGTCGCGCGCGAGCTGGAGCCTCGGGATCCCGTTCTTGGCCGCACGATCGATGAGCACGGGCAGGTCGTACCCGTCGATGTTGTATCCGGAGATGATGTCGGGATCGAGCTCGTGGACGAGCTTGATGAAACCCTCCACGATCTCCCGCTCGTTCCCCTCGAGGACGCGGGTCTTGATTTCGCCGGCTTCCCGGTATACGATGCCGATGCAGAAGATGTGCCCGTCCTGGATGCTGTTCTCGATGTCGAAGCTCAGCACGCGGAGCGCGGGACGGAAGGGATCGCATGCCTCGAAACGATCGGCGATCAGAAACAGGTCGGTAGTGTATTTCCCGGCCGGATCCGCCTCCGTCCCGTGGACGCGGACCGCGGCGCCCAGATCCATGTCGTAGATGAACCGATGCTGAAAGGGGATATCGGCCTCCAACGGCGTGGATCCGTACCTTCGCGCCTTCTCGCGGTATTCGGGTGTTTTCCAAGGTTGGCGGAGGACGACGCGGGCGCACGGGGTCGGCCTGCCTTCGACTTGCAGCGTCACGTCCTCGAGCTTGACGACCTGCGGGTCCCTGCCGAACGCTCCGCGGAGCGACTGCGGAGGCTCGACCACGAAGAAGTACGGCTGGAAGCCCGAGTGCTCGATCGTGATGCTTTGACCTTCCCTCGTACGTCCGAACAACTGGATGACGGGCAGCTGGGCCGGCTCAGGGCCGTTCCGAGGCTCCCGCCGGTACGAGGCCGTGATGATGCGCACATCATAGCTCGCCATCTCACACCTTCGCTACGATCTTGATGACGTCGCCATCCTGGACCGGGTGGTCCCGGCCCACGACCATTTTCGTCCGGGCGTTGATGGCGCGGATGAAGTGGTTACCCAAGTCGGTGTGGACTTTAAAGGCTACGTCCAGCGCAGTGGAACCGCGGGGCACCAGGAAGGCGTCCGGGAGGACGTTTCCGCTCTTGTCGGTCCAGTGGTGCTCGTCCTCGACGGGGTACACGACGATCAGGTCGAGGAGTTTGAAGACGGCCTCTTCGATGCACGCCTGCACTCCGGTCGACCCGCGTTCTTGCAAGAAGAAGCGAATCTTCTCAAGCCCCTTTTCCTGAGCCGCCGTCAATTTCTCCGGATGCGTGATTTCGAACGAGGATCCGCCCGGGGCGTAGTCGATAAGTCCAGCGGAGGCCGCACGACGAAGGGCCAGCTCGTACTCGGCCGACGTTGGGACCATCAGGTAACCCGTCGCTTTGGACAGACTTTGGAGAGCTTCGCGCGAGGCCAGATCGGCCTTGTTCGCCGCAAGGATCATGGGCTTGCCCCGGTGCTGCAACGTCCGAGCGAGCCGGAAGAGATCGTCCGATGTCCACCGTGCCATTTTCGGATCCAGTGGGGAGTCCCGCACCGCGGAGTGGACCTGCATCTCCGTGAATCCCAGGCCCGTGAGACGCGCGGTCACGATCTTCTCGGACGGCGCCTCCTCGAGGTCGGCCCGGCGTGCCTCCTTGTCCCAGTTGCGGGAGAGGATCCCCGCGATCCAATGCGCGAGCTCGTCCTCTAGGAACTGGACGTCCGCGAGGGGGTCGTGAGTCCCCAGGGCGACCGGGTTGCCTTCAAAGTCCGTGCCGCCCGTTGCATCGATGACGTGCACGAACGCATTGGCCTGCCGCAAGTCGTCGAGGAACTTGTTGCCCAGTCCGCGGCCCTCATGTGCGTTCGGGACAAGGCCGGCGACGTCGAGGAGTTCCACCGGGATGAGCCGTGTTCCCCCGTTGCAGGGAGCGTTCTTCGGCTTACAGGGGTGCCCGAGTTCAAGGTGCGGGCAACGCTTGCGGACATAGGCAACTCCGCGGTTTGCGTCGATCGTGGTGAAGGGGTAGTTTGCAATCTGGACTGGCGCGAGCGTGGCCGCAGCAAAGAAAGTCGACTTGCCCACGTTCGGTTTCCCGACGACCCCCAACTCCACGGCGCGAAGAACGAGGTCCGTCCACAAGTACCTTTAGAAAAGAACAGGCCGCTCGCTCATTTCGATCGGGCGGAGCGTCGATTCCAATTCTAGCTCGCCGACCTCAGCTCAGCCTCGATCGGCGGCGGTACGAGATCAGGAGGATGACAATCGCGGTTGCCACGGAAGGCCCGGCAATCTCTCCGAATTCCGGAGCGGGGACGACGATCGAACTTGTCTGCGACGCACCCGCACCGTCGTAGATGAGATCAATGGCCGGACCAGAAGCATGTTCGATGCGAAGCCGAATGCGCTGGCCAGTCACGATCGAGACGTTTCCGCCTGAGCAACCGAAGACCTGATTGGCTCCTCCGCGCGTTGAAGACTCAGTCCAGCAGATGAGACTCGGCGAAGAACCGTCCTGCTGAGTGACCGCGAAGGTAAGGTTCAGAATCGTTCCGCTCGAATTCGTGAGGTCCAAGTTGGCCGACCATAGCTCTGCTGGGATCATTTCAGACGACGTTTCCGGATCGGTGAAGAAACAGGGTCGTGAACCGCTCGACAATGTGAGGCTCTGGACGAGGCTTCCGGGCGTCGTGTTCAGACCTTGCACGGTCGAGCAATCCGCCGGACCAATCGAAGGTCCCGCGCTTCGAAGGTAGAACGTCTGCCCATCGAAACCGGTCTGTTCAGGGAGCCCAATGCTGAGGACTCCGGATGCGACTGGGGTCGATAGGGCGAACATGGGGGCTCCGATCGCGGTCGTGAAATCCACGGACGGAGACCAATCCGTCGATTCGAATACCACGCGAGTAGAACCAGTCGTCGGGCCGATTGCAACCGATCCTTCGATGTCCGTTTCGTTCTTCGCGAGAGCAACGGCGGGCAGGGAGACCGGCGACCACGTGCCCGTCCACGCGTACAGATTCCGTGTCGTGATACGCCCGCTCACACCCCGGACCTCGAACATGTAGTTTGCATAGATCCCGCCAATCGGAAAGCCGGCGGCATCCGTCGAGTTGAGATCCATGTAGGTACGGAAGATGTCCTCTCCAGTTCGGCGCGGAAGGGGAATGGGGGGCCCACTCGAACCGTTGCCTCCTTGGCTCGGCGGTGCACGGAGGAATCGATCGGGGACATGGCCCGCCATCAAGTCGCCCGCAACGGCCACATGGAAGTAGACTCCGGAGGAGTTGACTGCAGCCCCGTACCGCAGGATGTCCACGTCCGGATTGCTCACGGAGACCGAATCCGAATCTGTTCGGTCCCTTCCAACCCAGTCCGCGAAGAGACCGTCAATCCGCACGTTGGACGGAGGCGCGGCCATGTACGCCCGGATAGGCCCGCCGTGCACGACCACGGGAACCGGTGCCGTTGCGTTCGTCACATTCACTTGAATGACATCGCCGGGGAGAACGGCCAAGGCCGAGGCGGATGCAGTAATCGTCGCATCCGTCTGGCCCTGGCTCAAGACAACCGATCCCGCGGAGAGTGAGACCGTCACGCCCGGGGTCGCCGTGTAGACGAACGAGGAAACGCTCCATGAAACCCCGGCGGGCAGGCCGAGAGCGTGCACGCGAATTGTGAACAACGGAGTCGTCGTGTTGCCGACGATGGATGCGACGGGGAGCAACTCCAGGAGCACCGACCCGTTCGGCGTCAGCGGTGCGAGGCTGCGGCTCGAGACCCCGGCGAAGTCGTCGGCGAAGACGGCGATGCGGAAGCGCGCGGGGTCGAACCCGGTGAGATCGTACGTCGAGACTTGGGCTTCCACGCCCTGGGACGAGGCTGCCGCACGGGGAGAGCCGATCGACTGGCGCTGGCTCCAGTTCACTTCCGAATTGCTCGGGAACCCGTAGAGCCGCGCGCCGGCAACCGTGTTATTCCCACCGAAAATTTCGAGGACCGCTTCGGCCCCAATCCCTTCAAACTGATACCCCGTCGACGCATTCCCGTCCGCGTCGATCAGGAAGTAGACGCCGTCGTACGCGGACGAATCTCCGAACATCCCGCCACGCGTCGCCGCGAAGAGATACAACGAGTCGTGATCGAGGAGACTCGCATAGTGGTCGATGGAAACGCTGGCGTCGGAGGCGACGGTCGCGGCGTCAAACGTAGGGACGGATGCCCAATCGCCAAAGGATCCATCGATGACAATCGGCGGGGCGGGTCCCGAGATCGGAATGAACAGGACGGCGGCAATCAGGACTGCGAAAAGCGTAGCGGCGGCAATCGCGCCGTACCGGACGCGCTTCGATGGAACGGAGAGGCGGATTTGCTTTCTGCCGGCCCAGACAGACCCGGGCCCGCTCACCGTCCCGTTGATCCGCCCTTGCTCGCCCATCAGGCCATTTACTCGACCCGCCGGCGTGACCAAGCCGTTCACCCGCCCGACGCCGTTCACGAGGCCGTTCGTGCGGCCGAGCCCGTTGACCAAGCCGTTCACGCGACCTCGGCCGTTGACGAGACCGTTGACTTTTCCCGCCCCGCGAATCGAGCTCTTCGGACGCGCTCCGCTCACGAGGCCCTTGCTCCCGCGCATCCATCCGGACAAGAATCCGACGGCCGGCGGAACGGGAGAGGGCTCGGCCGACGGTTTCGCCTCGGCCTGTTTCTCGATCGCAGCCTTGATCGTCGCGTCCACGTCCATTGTCTCTTCGAGTTCTTCAATGAGCCAATCGAGCACGGCGGCTTTCGTGAGTTCGAGCTCCTCCGGGGTGAGGGACTGCTCCAGCTCGCCGACGAGGAGATCGTCGACGAGGATGTCCAGGTCGGGAGAGGCCCCGGTTTTCGCGGGCTTCACTTCACGTTCCGGCGGGGCCTCCGAGAGACGCGCGCCGCACGAGGGACACAGGGCCACGTTCCTCGGGACTGTGTCACCGCAAGCTGGACAGATCGGTCCTGCATCGGAGAGGAGCTGGTCGAGCTGCGCGATCTCTTGATCCCACGCGACGTCGTCGAGGAGCGCGTTCGCCGTGGACCGGAGCTTCTCGGCCGCGTCGGGCTTGCGAAGTTCCTTCGCCTGGATCCGGAGCTGGGCGACCCTGATTTTTCGTTCGTCCGGCGCGGCGGCGGAGGCCCGGTCGAGCGCCTCGATCGCCTCGTCGGTCCGACCCATCGTTTGCAACAGCAGACCTCGCGCGTAGAGCAAGTCCGCGTTCTCCGGCTTCTCCGTCAGGCGAGCGTCGTAGAATGCGAGGAGAGCCGCATCGCCTTCGGCGCCGAACTGCTGCCGGATCGCCTCGTCCATCTCTTCTTCGTCGAAGGCCGCCCCACATTCGAGGCACGCGACGGCGAACGTGGAGGTGATGCAGCCGCACAAGGGACACTCGTACTCGTCCTGCGCAATCTGCTCCTTCGTGCGCCGCGGCGGAGTGTACTTGATGAGATGCAGAGAAGCGAGCATCTTGCGGGCGGCGACCGGCCCGACTTCCGGGATGCGCGCGAGCTCGTCGACGGAGGTCCGCGCGATCTTCCAAAGAGCATCGTAGCCGCGGTCGATCAGCGCCTGGGCCCGGGACGGATCGAGGCCGAGGACCTTCAACAAGTGGACGAGGGAGGCCGGATCGGACTCACCATTGATGCGTCGCTTCGGACGGCCGACGGGGGCCACGGCCGCCTCCGGCTTCGCCTCCGAAGTCGCGGTTGCGGGGGACGAACGTTCCTCGGCCGCGGGCGCGCGAAACCGGGAGTGACACTGATCGCAGATGAGCTGCCACGGATTGCGGGCCCCGCACTCGGGACACGTGGCCTCTCTTTCGAGCTGGCGGGCCTCGCGCAAGATGGTCGCGGCACCGCACGACTCGCAGAGGATGAAGGGGAATAGCTTCCCGCCGCAGGAGCCACACGGCCCGAGGTCTTCGACGCTCTGCGTCACGGGCACACCTCCCGTCGCCGTACGGCGGAACCGCAGAGGGGGGAAGGGCGTAGGCTCTCACTGACGCGGAATCGTGCGACCATGAGGTGTCGCCTGCGCGCCTAGGCTTTATAGGAGATTATGGACTTTCGCCCGTCGTTATCACAGGGGACAAGTGGCATGGAGAGAGCCGTCATCCTGTGCGACGGATATTTCGGTCAGAGCACGGGAAAGACGGCGAACGGGCTCGTGCGGTACTCGAAGCGATATCTGATCGTGGGCGTCATCGATCACACAAAAACGGGACACGACGCCGGAGATGTCCTGGACGGGAAGCCGAACGGAGTCCCGATCGTCGCGGGCCTGAAAGAGGCCGTCGAAACGTTCCGGCCTGAGACGCTGATCATTGGCGTCGCCACGTTTGGCGGCTATATACCGAAGGAATTCCGGCCGATCATCCGAGAGGCGATCGAGAGCCGGTTGAACATCGTCGCGGGGTTACACGAATACCTGAACGACGATCCGGAATTCGCGAAACTCGCAGAGGCCCACGGAGTGCGGCTCGTCGATGTTCGCAAGCCACGGCCGATCCGCGAGTCGAAGCAATTCAGCGATCTGTCCCGCAAGCTGCCGTGCTTGCGGATCCCGGTCCTGGGAACGGACGGGGCGATCGGAAAGAGGACGACGGCCCTCCTGCTGACGGACGCGCTCAACGCCGCCGGTGTCCCGGCCACGTTTGTGGCCACGGGCCAGACCGGGTTGCTCCAAGGATCGGCGTACGGCGTGCCGCTCGACTCGATCAAGGCCGATTTCATGGTCGGCGAACTGGAATCGGAAATCGTCCGGGCGTACGAGGAAACGAGGGCGCGCGTGGTCGTCGTCGAGGGCCAGGGGAGTATCTCCCATCCCGCGTATGTGTGCGGGAGCCGCGCGATCATCATGGCGTCCATGCCCTCCGCGATTCTGATGATGCACGCCCCCGCGAGGAAGACGCGCTCATTCCGCCGGGACGTCGTCGCGTGGCCGATGCCAACCGTCGACGAGGAAATCGAGTGGCTTCAGTTCTACACGCGCCCGATCGGTGGCGGCAACGTAGTCGGCATCGGAATCAATCATGAGAACATGACGAGGGACGAAGTGGACGTCACCGTGCGAACGTACGAGCAGAAGTACGGAGTGCCGACCGCCGATCCGCTCTGGCACGGCTGTGGGAAGTTCGTCGCTGCGATCCAGCGGATGACATGACAATCCCCCGATCGCATCCGCGGTACGAATCCCTCGTCCGCCGCGAGCGCCTCGTCCGCGCATGGAAGGAGGGTGTTGTGGTCCCGGAGGGCCTGATCGCCCAAGGCCGGGGCGAAGCGTGGGATTACCTATTCGGAGAGGAGACGAGCGCTCCGGCCCTGGTGGCGGAACGCGCCGCGGCCGCGCACCTTCTCGCCGCGAATCATCCGGTAATCTCTGTGAACGGGAACGTGGCCGCTCTCGCGGCGCGGGAGGTCGTCCAGCTTGCACGCGCAATCCCCGCACAAATCGAGGTGAACCTGTTCCACCGAACGGAATCTCGCGTGAAGAAAATCGTCCGGATCCTCGAACGAGCGGGGGCACGCAACGTCCTAGGCCCCGGCCCCAACGCACGGATCCCAGGCATCGAGTCGAAGCGAGCTCTCTCCCACCGGGACGGGATCTTCGGGGCGGATGTCGTGCTCGTCCCGCTGGAGGACGGCGACCGAGCGGAAGCGCTGGTCCGCATGGGGAAGGCCGTCATCAGCATCGACTTGAACCCTCTTTCCCGGACCTCCCAGCGAGCAACAATCCCGATCGTCGATGAGTTGAGGCGCGCGATCCTCAACATCAAGAAGTTCGTGGAGGAACTGAAAGCGGATCCGGGGGAAGCGGCCCGAGTCCGTCGGGCGTACCGCCGGAGCGGGAACCTGGGGGCGGTGTATTCCTTCTTGGAGTGGCGGCTCGGTCATCTTCGCCGAGGGCTCGTCCGCGGTGAGAAACGTTCCGGTGCCAAGAAGCAGAGACGCGCAGCTCGTCGGGCGACCGGACGTCACCGCCAGTGACCGGACTTCCACTTGATCGAGCAGCCCATCGGCGGCACGAAGGTCGTCGGCGGCTGCTTGCCCGCGAGGACCGCATCGAGCACTTCGCGCATGACTTGCTTCTTCACGGCCTTCGGTTCCTTCGAGTCGTCGAGCTTCCCGCGATACCGAAGCTTTCGCGCCGAGTCGAACACGAAGAAGTCCGGTGTGCACACGGCGCCGTATGATTCGGCGACCTTTTGGCTCTCGTCGCGAAGGTACGGGAAGTTGTAGCCTTTGCGCTTCGAGCGTTCGACCATGTTTGCGAAGTCATCTTCCGGATAGTTCTCTTCGTCGTTCGCGTTAATCATGACGAACTGCACGCCCTTTCCCGCGTAGTCGCGTTGGACGGCAATCGTCCGATCCTCCCACGCTTGCACGTATGGACAGTGATTGCACCAGAACGCGACCGCGAGGACCGGTTTGTCCCGGAACGATGCCAGAGAGTATGTCTTCCCATCGACTGCGGGCAGCGAGAAGTCTGGAGCCGCGGAGCCGATTGGGAGTCCTTCGTACTTCACGAGCTCCACGTCATCACCGGGCACACCCATCCGCGCGGGCGATATAGGCTTTCGCCATCGTCATCGGATCGCGCCATGAATCAGCGGACGCTTTTTCGAGTGTTTCGCCAGCTTCAAGACACAAACTTTATCATCAGCCCACCGGATGGAGCATTCCCGTGATTTGAGTGAAATATGTCATTGTCACGGGAGGCGTTTTGTCAGGCATCGGGAAGGGCATCAGCACCTCCTCGATCGGCGTCCTGTTGAAGTCGAAGGGATTGAAGGTCTGCCCCGTCAAGATTGACCCTTATCTGAACGTCGACGCGGGGACGATGAACCCGTATCAGCACGGGGAGGTGTTCGTCCTGGACGACGGCGCGGAGGTCGACCTGGACCTCGGCAACTACGAACGCTTTCTCGATGTGAACCTGACCGGGGACCACAACATCACCACCGGGAAGGTGTACCGCGCGGTGATCGAGAAGGAACGTCGCGGCGACTACCTTGGGAAGACCGTGCAAATCATCCCGCACATCACGGACGAAATCAAGGCCCTGCTCCGCGACGTCGGGGAGAAGGAGCACGCCGACATCGTCCTCGTCGAGGTCGGCGGGACGGTCGGAGACATCGAGGGGATGCCGTTCCTCGAAGCCGTCCGCCAGCTCGGGCAGGAGGTCGGCAAGGAGAACATCCTGTTCGTCCACACGACCCTCGTGCCCGTCATGGGGGCCGTCGGCGAGCAGAAGACGAAACCGACGCAGCAGAGCGTGCGGGAACTCCGAGCGGCGGGGATCCAGCCTAACGTGATCATCGCCCGCGGCGAGCATTCCTTGGAGCCGGAGATCAAGAAAAAGATCGCGTTCTTCTCCGACGTGCCCGTGGAAGGGGTCATCAGCGCCCCGGACGCGTCGACGATCTACGACGTGCCCCTCCTCTTCGACGGCCAGGGTCTCACGGAATACGCGATGAAGACCTTGGGCCTCCCGGCGAAATCGGAGGACATGCGGGAATGGAAGGCGTTCCTGGAGAATCTGAAGAGCCCGAAGAAGGAAGTGACGATCGCGCTGGTCGGCAAGTACACGCACCTGAAGGACTCGTACATCAGCCATATCGAGGCGTTCCATCACGCGAGCGCCGCCGCGCGGGTGCACGTGAAACTGAAATGGGTCGAATCCGTCGATCTGGAAAAACAGGGGATGAAATTGTTGGAGGATGTCGACGGGATCCTGGTCCCCGGCGGGTTCGGGGATCGCGGGATCGAAGGGAAGATCGCCGCGAGCCGGTTCGCGGCCGAGCACGATGTCCCCTTCCAAGGCGTGTGCCTAGGATTCCAGCTCGCGACGATCGGCTTCGCCCGCGAGGCCTTGGGCCTGGGAGGCGCGAACAGCTCGGAATTCGATCCGAAAACCCCTCATCCCGTCGTTGACTTGCTCCCGGAGCAGCACGCGGTCAAGGGCATGGGGGCGACGATGCGACTCGGGGCCCATCCGATCCAGCTGGATCCCAAGTCGAGCACTGCGAAGCTGTACGCCGCCACGACGATCCACGAACGGCACCGCCACCGATATGAGATCAACCCGGCGTACATCGGGAAGCTCGAAGACGCGGGCCTGCGGTTCGTAGGTCGTTCCGACGATGGACGACGCATGGAGGTCCTGGAGCTGACCGGCCATCCCTACTTCATTGCATCCCAATTCCACCCCGAGCTGAGGTCGCGTCCGTTGCGCCCGTCCCCGATTCATTTGGGGCTCGTCCGGGCGGCGGCGCGTTAGCCCGCAACCTTTAAAGTGACCCGGCCCTTGGACGTCGTCTGTGTCACTCGGTTACGAAGATCTGCTACAACGCGCCAAGAAAGCTCTCCCGGCCGCCCTCAGCAGCGGCGAACGGTTCCAAGTCCCCTCTCCGGATGTGGTCATCGAGGGCAAGACGACGATCCTCCGGAACTTCGAGGACATCGTCGGCGCGATCCGTCGGGATCCGGACATGGTTTTGACGTACCTCTTGCGAGAGCTCGGGACCTCCGGCGCGATGGAAGGCCGCCGGGTCGTGTTCAAGAGCAAGGTCACCGCACAGCAGGTCGAGGAGCGGATCAAGTCCTACGTCGACGCGTACGTCCTTTGTCAAGAGTGCGGCCGGCCCGACACGCGCCTCGTCAAAGAAGGCCGGATCGCGATGCTCGAGTGCGATGCGTGCGGCGCGCGGCGGCCCGTGAAGGCCGTGAAGAAAGCGGCCAAGGTCGAAGAGGCGCCCCTCGTCGAGGGGAAAGTCTACGAGCTCATGATTCAGGACATCGGCAAGAAAGGCGACGGGATCGCGAAGCTCGACAAGTACGTCATCTATGTGCCCGGGACCGCGAAGGGCGCGATCGTCAAGGTGTACATCGAGAAAATCGCCGGCACGGTGGCCTTCGGACGCGTGACCCGGGAGTAGGCACCGATGCGCCGCGAGTACGCGTCGATTGCGGCGATGGCAGCGCTTCTGGTCGGGAGTCAGGCCGTGGCAATCGCGCTCTCCCCTTTGTTCCAGGGGGGCGGCTACCAGGCGTTCCCGAATCCCAGTGACGTCACGAACACGGCCATCTACGTGATCCTGATCCTCGTGTTCACCGGGGTCATCTTGGGACTCGTCCGATACCGCCGGCAGAACCTCGCGAAGTACGTCATCATGGCGTCCATTTTCATTACGTTGGCATTCATTCTCTTGTTACCGCTGTACTATGGGTTGTACTACGCGACCGGCGAGAATCCGGACCCAAACTTCCAGAACACCCTTGCGAACGTCGCGACCGTCATCTCGTTCGGCATCGCCGCGCTTCTCGTCTACGTCCTCGTGAAGTTCCCGGAGTGGTACGTCGTCGACTCGGTCGGCTTTGTGACCGCGGCTGGCGTGACCGCGATCCTCGGGATTTCCTTCGGGGCGATCCCGGCCATTTTGCTCCTGATCGCCCTCGCCATCTACGATGCGTGGGCCGTGTACCGAACCAAACACATGATCACCCTCGCGGATGAGCTCACCAGCCAGCGGTTGCCGATCCTCCTGGTGATTCCGAAGAAGGCGGGCTACTCGTTCCGGGAACAGAAGAGCCTGAAGGCGCAGGTCGCGGCCGGGGAGGAACGGGAGGCGATGTTCATCGGCCTCGGGGATCTCATCATCCCTGGAATCATGAGCGTCTCGGCATTCACGTTCTTGACCGCGCCGGGCCGATCCTTCGCGGGCCTGGCACCGAACGCGTTCGTCGCGCTCGGCACCGTGCTCGGGAGCCTCGTAGGCTTTTTCTTCCTCATGCGGTTCGTGCTCAAAGGCAATCCGCAGGCGGGCCTCCCGTTGTTGAATGGCGGCGCGCTCCTCGGCTTCCTGCTCACGAACCTTCTCGCGTTCGGATATCTGAATCTCGGGTGAGGCAGAAGAGTCATATATCCCGGGTCGCTTGGGACGGCTCCCATGGCCCTCTGGCAAGGACGATCGAAGCGCAAACCGACCGGAGGCCGCTATCGGCCTTTCCGCAAGAAGCGACGGCGGGAGATCGGCCGGGAGCAGCAATACGCGTTCATCGGGGCTCAGCGCCTCAAGCTCTACCGCACGAAGGGGGCGAACCGGAAGGTGCGCATCCTGAGCGCGGAATTCGCCAACGTCCTGGATCGCCGGACCTCCGTGACGAAGAAAGTCAAGATCGTCACCGTGAAGGCGAACCCGTCCAACCCGAACTTCGTGACGCGGAACATCATCACCCGCGGCGCGACGATCCAGACGGAAATCGGACTCGCGCGGGTCACGTCCAAGCCCGGTCAGCATGGCGTAATCAACGCCGTCCTGCTCGAGAGCGCGCAGAGTTAGGCCGCAGTCCTCACTCGGCAGACCTCGTGATTCCGACGTCCTTGATGCGGGCGTACGGGACGAAGTTCGGGATGCTCACCTCACCCCACCACATCATCTGCTCCGGTTCGTCGCCCAGCGCTTCGATGTTCTTCAGGAGGTGCAGCAGGTTGTCCGTCAGCCGGATGTCCTTCCACGCCTCGACGACGTCGCCTTTCTGGATGTGGAAAATCCCGTCCCTCGGGATCGTGGACAGGTCTCCGGTCACATACGACTGGTAGCGGGTGTACCAGGTGTTCGTCAGCCAGAGGCCATCTTTCACCTCCGCGAAGATCTCATCCCGGGACCGGTCTCCGGGCTTCACGAAGATCGCGTGAGGGTCTGGCGAGACGAGACCCGCGTTCCCCGTCGTCTTCGTCCGGGATTTCTTCGCCGTCGAGGTGTTGTGCAGATAGGTCTTCAGGACTCCCTTGTTCACGAGGACGTTCCTCCGGGTCGGGACGCCTTCTGCGTCGAAGCGCTTCCGAGCAATCGACTCGGCGGAGCCATCATCGTACAAGGTCAGTTGTGACGACGCGACTTTTTTCCCGACCTTCTTGCCGAACGGGGAGAGGCCCGCCATGACGGTCCACGCGCCGAGGCGTCCGCCCGTCTGGTCCGTCAGAGACCCAAAGATGAGCGGGTCGAACACGACCGTGTATCGTCCGGCCTTCCCGGGTTTCGGGGACCGCGCCAGGGTGGCGATGCGTCCCGCCTTCCCACCGGCCTTCTCGGGATGGAACTGGGAGAGCTTCGTCGCGCAGGCGATCCCATGCCCGCTCGACTCGAGGGACACGAGCGCCCGGATGGAGAGGTAGAGGCTCGCCCGATGGTCATGGGCTTCCACGCCGTTCGACGTGGCGAGGAAGTGCTCGTCCTCGTACTTCCAAAAGGACCCCGCGCATTCCTTCGCGCCCTGGTCCGTCGCGCCGCTGATCGCCGCCTCGACGTACTTGCCTCCCTCGTCCAAGGAGAGGACCTTCGGATCCGGCCGAACGCGCGCGTACCGGAACGGGCCCTTGGCGATTCCGGCATAATCGGGATTTTTCTGGGAGGCCTTCGCGATCTTCACGAGACGCTCGACGGCCGCGTCGAGCTGGGTAAGGTCCTTGATGTCGCTCGCGAGCACCCGCTTGTCGTAGACGAAGAAGACGGACGCCGTCGATTCGCGCCACCGGTTGCTGATCACGGCCTCGTTCTGCGCGAACCGGATCTGGTATGAGCGGTTCGTGATGACGTCCGCGATCGCATCCTGACAGCCGAGGCTGATCGCCTTCTCGACGATCCGGGAGGACACATCTTCCATCGGATCACCTCAGGTACACGTTCCGAAGGCGGATCGTGGGGCCGCCCATGCTTGCGTCGAGCGCCTGACCCGGGTCGGACTTGCCGCAGAAGCCCGCCTCGAAGTCGAGGTCCTTGCCGACCGCGTCGACCGCGGACCAGAAGGCGGGCGTCGTCAGCTCGATGATCGTGTTCCGAACGGGGTGCTTGACCTCTCCGTTCTCGACGAGGTACGCCTCCCGCCCCGCATACTTTGCGTTGTAACGCTTGTCGTCGATGTTCCACTCCATGAAACTCTTCATGTACACGCCGAATTTCACGTCCTCCAGGAGCTCTTCGACCGAATGGTCCTTCGGCTCCACGAACGTGTTCGCCATCCGCACGATCGCCTCGACGTTGTAGTTAACCGCCCGAGCCGCGCCGTTGCTCCGGGTGTGCATGGCCGCCGCGGTCTCGCGGTTCTGCAGAAACTCCGTGACGCGGCCCTCCTTGTAGAGGTAGCGGCGGCGCGCCTTCACCCCTTCGTCGTCCGTACGGTAGTACGCGATCGCGTGCTCGACGGTCGGATCGTCGACGACGTTCACGACCTCGGACCCGACCCGCATGCCGATGCCGTCCGGCGGAATGAACGACTTGCCCGCTTGGCTCGCCTCCCGGCCGAGGACGCGGTCCGCTTCGGTCGGGTGGCCGCACGACTCGTGGGAGGCGATGCCCGCAACTTGCGGTCCGGCGACCAGGTCCATCTTGCCCTCCGGGGACTTCTTGCCCTCGACCAAGGAGCGTTGCATCGAACGGGCTTCATCGATCACCCGCTTTCCGAGGTCCCACGCGGCGATTCCTTCCCAGCCTCCGGACCACCCGTAGTTCCGGTACGTCTGTTCGACCTGCCCGTCTTGCGCGACCGTGAGGAAATAGAGCACCCGAAGTCGAGGGCTGTACGATCGGATGCGAGACCCTTCCGAGTTCGCGAAGTACTTCACGATGCGGTTGTCGCTGAACTGGAAGTACCGCGCGGGGATCTTGAGCCCGAGCGCCATCAGGTCACGGTCCACCGACTGGACCTCGGCGATCTTCTCCTCGACTGGGACGTCGGCGAGCTTCCGCTGCTCCGGAATCGACCAGTTCATCTCGATCGCGTCTTCGTGCGCGAACGTGATTTTCGTCTTGCGCCGCGAGGCCTTTGCGACCTTGATCGCGTCGTCGACAATCGCCCGGACATCGGCCTTCGTCCGCAGGTTCGTGGCCGCGAATCCGAGGGCGCCGTTCACGAGGACGCGCACGCCCACCCCACGGTCTTGGCCGACGTACAGGGCGTCGAGGACGCCGTTCTTGAGGATGAAGTTCTCCTGCTCCTGGTGTTCGTACCGGGCCTCCGCATACGAGACGCCTTTCGTCGTCGCATAGTCGAGCGCAAAATTCGCGAGATCCGTTTCTTCCTCCATGACGCTCCGCTCCGAAAGCGGCCCGGAGAGCACGACGTCGGGAATGAAGATATCGAATCGATGCCGAGGCCGCCCAAATCCTTATGGCGGCGCGGGGATTCGGGCCGGGTCCATGCCGAAGGGAGACCGCCCCATCGTCCTATACCCCGCATACTTCGACCTGGCGCGAACGAGGGACCAGGGCCGGCGCGTCGCGAAACGATGGGCCGTCGAATCCCCCACCGCCCAGGAGGTGACCGCGGCGGCGAAAGCCCTCGGTCTCCAGCCCGAGCTCGAGGAAGGGAAGGCGTTCCCATCGACCCCGTGGCGGAAAGAGGGACGCGTCCTCGTGCGGGCGGACTACTACAAGACCTCGATTCTCCAGAAGGTCGCGCAGCGGATCAAGGAGTCCCGGTAGCGGCCCTCATCGGTGATCTTGGCCGGTCCGGACATCCTCGACCGCGCGTTTTCCCGAGGCGACGAGATCGACGGAATGGATGACCGCGCCGAGCTCCCGGAGCGCCTCCTCGACACTCGGATAGTTGATCGAAGGCCCCTCGATTGTGACCTTGACGCTCTCCGTCTCCTGGTCGACCTCGTCGAGGGTGCACGTGACCCCGTCGACGCCTTTGAGGCTCGACAGACGAACCGACATGTCCACCAAGGACGGCTTGTGGGGCTTCAGCACGTCCAATACAATCCGCTTGATGTCGGTCAACGGATGGTCACCCCGAGGGAACGGCATCGATGGGGACGTTCGATAATAAACGTTCCGAGTGTCGCCGCGTTTTCACGCCGTCGTGACTTCTGCGCCGGCCGGCCCCACGATCATCGTGTGCTCGGTCTGGGACACGATCCCGCCGCCTACATCGAGGAGCGCCGGATACCTCATCACGGTCCCGGTCCGGACCAGCGCGTTCAGGAGGGCAGGTGCCCGCGGCTCGAGCCGATGGGCCCAACGTTCGGCGAAGGGCAGGGTCTTGAACGCGTCGGCGATGAGCCGCAAGAACTCGTTCATCTCGACCTGCTTCTGTGGCTTCAACTTCAACACGCGATAGATGTTCCCGCCTCGGCGGCCGTCGACCTGGCCCGCGCCGGACGACGCGAACGGCTCGATCGCCACAACTTCTCCCGCCTCGAGGAAATCGTGGCCGTGGGCTATGTTGGGAACGCTCTTGCCCGCGTGGAGCAGGTACCGCTCGATCGTGTGACCCGTGAGATTGCGAACCGGGCGATATCCGTGGGCCTCGATCGCCCGTTGGATCCCTTCCCCGATGGCCCGCGTTGACACCCCGGCGTGGACCGCTTCGATCGCAGTCTGGAGCGCGAGTTCCGAGGCGCGAATGAGTTCGGTCCAGTTCCGCGTCCCGACTTCCACGGTGACCGCCGTGTCCGCGATCCAGCCGTCCAGCTGGGCTCCCAGGTCGAGCTTCACCACGTTCCCGTGACGGAATCTCAGGATGTCGTCGTGCATCGGCGAGTAGTGAGCGGCGACGTGGTCGATCGAGATGCATGTGGGGAAGGCGGGCTTCGCGCCTCTCTTCCGCATAAGGTCTTCGACCTCCTCCGCGACGTCGAGGAGCGAGGCGCCCTCCTTGACCAGGGAGACGGCGAGCTCCCGTGCCTCCCGCGAAATGCGACCCGCCCGCAGCAACGACTCGCGCACGTCCGTGTCCATTGGCCTACGCTCCTGGACGAATCGGACCTTGCCGAAGGATCTTGGCCCGTGGCCCGGAGAGGTCCACGACGGTCGATTCTCCGCCGAGTAGCGTCAGGCCCCCATCGACGTAGAGATCGACCCGGTCTCCGAGTTGTTTCCACGCTTCTTCGCAGGTGCTCGGCGCGGGCTGACCGTGCCGGTTCGCGCTCGTCGAAGTGACCGGACCAAACGACTTTGCAAGGAGGCGGGGGATCGGATGCGCGGGCACGCGAAGCGCAATCAGGCCGTCCTTCGATACAATCGCTCGCGGCGCATCGACCGCCGCCCGCAAGACGACCGTGTACGGTCCCGGAAGGTTCTTCGCGCAGAACGCCTCGGCGATTTCAGTCCGTTGCCCGAAGCGAAAGACGTCCCCGACGTCCGCGACCGACATCGAGACGGGTAGGTCTCGGGGTCGCGACTTCGCCGCGTACAGCTTCTCGACGGCTCCGGCTTGGAACGGATCCGCGGCGAGGCCGTATACGGTGTCCGTCGGATGAACCACGAGGCCACCGGCCCCCAGGATCTCACGGATCCGGCCCAGGGCCGCCGGGTCCAGAAGATACTTCGTACCCAGGGACTGGGCGACAATCCTCTCGACCACGGCGGTGCACAACGACGGGTCGCCTAAAGGCTTTCTGGGGTTACACGTACAGAAGGTACGCAAGCGGGTGCGTCGGGTCCGCGGATGGCGTGTAAGGATCGAGCCGCAGGCCCGCAGTCTGGGCGAGCTTCGGGATGATGGCGCGCGTGAACGGTGCGGATGATTCGGACGTCCTAAGTTCGCCGAGCGGACGGAACGCGGCCTCGCTCACCTCGACGCGATCCGGTTGCGGTTCCCCGCCCACATAGGTCATCGCGAAGATGAGGAACGTGTCGTTCGCGGTCTCGGTCACCCGGTTGCGGACGCCGAGGATCGGTCCCGCGCGGCCTTTGATGCCGGTTTCTTCCGTCACCTCCCGCTCAATCGTCTGGACGATCGACTCGCGCGGCTCGACGTATCCGGAGGGAATCGTCCAGAGGCCTTTCGACGGGCCGTACGTCTTGCGGACCACGAGGAGTTTCCCATCACGGACGAGGAACGCACCCGCACCGACGGTGATCGGAAGGGTCGCGACGTTGAGGGCCATGGCCCCCGTCACGCCTCCGAACGAGATGGCTTTATCCCAGGTCTCGTTCCTCGGCCACCTCGGTGGGCCATGCAACGGAAGGTCGGTTTCACCCCTCGCGGTTTCCTGAAGAGGATCTGGCAGCTCGGGAACTTCGACGTGTCCCCCGACGGCCGGCTGCTCGCGTTCGCGGCGAACAAGGGGGACCAGTGGTCCGTTTACCTCCTAGACCTTCGGACGAAGAAGGATCGAATCCTCCTGCAATCCGAGCAGTCCGTCTTGAATCCGGAGTTCTCCCCGGACGGCCGGTGGATCGCGGTCCAGTCGGACTTCGAGGGGGACGAGAACTACAACATTTACCTCGTGCCCGTGCGGGGCGCGCACGTTCAGAAGATCACCGACACAGCCTTCGACAGCGCGTTCCCCCGATGGTCACCTGACGGCACGAAGATCGCCTTCCTCTCGAACCGAGATGGCGACCGGGACAACGTCTTCGTCGTGGACACCGGCGGGGGCGACGCCAAGCAACTCACGAACCTGGATGACATCGTCGGCGAGATCGCGTGGCGTCCAGACGGTCAAAGCATCGCCCTCTCCGCGGGTGTGGGCCTCCTGGACTACGTCGGGCTCGTCGACCTCGCCGGTCACATGGAGAAAGTCGTCGCGTTCCCCGACTCAGAGAACGCGATCGGAGGGGACCTCGGCAGGCCGAGACCCTGGTCTCCGGACGGTCGGGAGCTGGCCTTCGTGTCGAACGTCCACGACCATGTGGACATCGGCGTGCTCGATGTCAAGACGAAGAAAGTCCGGTTCGTGGTCCAAAGCCGGTGGGACAAGACGATGCCTCTCTGGGCGCCAGACGGAAAGCGGATTGCGTTCCTGGAGAACCGCGATGGGAACGTCCAGTTGAGGACCGTTTCCCGAGACGGCAAGGGCGCCCGAGCGGTGTCCTCCGCGAAGGGCTCGGCGAGCCGGGCCGTGTGGACCCCGGACGCCAAGGGGTTGTTCTACCAACATTCCGAATTCACGCGACCCACCCAGCTCATGTTCCAGAGGGGCGGACGGTCGGTGACCCTGGTCGACAGTCTTCGCGAGCCCCTCCCGAGGGACGAACTCGCCGACGGAAAACTCGTTCGGTATCCGAGTTTCGATGGCCGAAGGATTTCGGCGTGGCTCTTCGTGCCGCGGAAAGATCGCCGCCGCAACGCCGCCGTGGTGGATCCGCACGGCGGTCCGGAGTCGCAGACGTTGAACGACTGGGACCCGCGGTTTCAGTTCCTCGCCGCCGAAGGGTTCACGATTCTCGCACCGAACTATCGCGGTGGGACGGGCAACGGACGCGCCTGGCGCCGCCTGAGCGACCGCGACCTGGGCGGTGGGGACATCCAAGACATCATCGCAGGTGGTCGCTGGCTCATCCAGAACCGCCACTGCGCGCCGGACCGTCTGGGGGCGATCGGCGTGAGCTATGGCGGGTACGCCGTCGCCCATGTCCTGGAGAAAGCGCCGGAGTTGTGGGCGGTTGGCGTGAGCATCGTCGGCTACTTCAACTGGCTCACCGCGACGACGAACGAGCGCGGCTACCTGCGGCGATACGACCGCCAGAAAATGGGAGAGCCCGAGGCCGACGCCGACCTGTACCGCAAGTTCTCCCCGATCTACTTCCTCGACGAAATCCGGGCCCCCGTCCTCTTCACCGGCGGCGCCCACGATCCGCGCTGCCCCGTCACCGAGGCGCGGGCGATGGTCGAGGAGATGCGTAGGATGGGCAAGGTCGTCGACTACCTCGAGTTCGCCGACGAAGGCCACTGGCCTCGCAAGATGTCGAACCAGATCCGACTCAATGAGCGGGCGCTCGCGTGGCTGAAACAATATTTGCCGGACCGCTGAGCCTCACACGCTCGCGCGGATCGCCTTGAGGAGCCAGTCCATGATTTCGGGATCCGCCTGAGTCCCCATCGTACCGATCCGGATCGTCTTGCCCCGCAACGGTCCGAGGCCGCCGGAGATGTAGATGTTGTGCTCGTCGCGAAGCCGCCGGACCAACCGGTTCGGGTCCACGCCGGCGGGAGGGGCGAAGCACGCGACCGTGTTCGACAACAGGTTCGTCGGTCCTAGGGGTGAGAAACCGAGCCCCATCAAGCCGTCTCGCAACCGCGCGGCGACTTTCACGTGACGGGCGATGCGGGCTTCGAGACCTTCTTCCTTCACGAGGAGTAGCGCGCGGTGGAAGGCGTAGAACAAGTTCGAGGAAATCGTCGTCGGCGTGGGATGCCACTCTCCCCACTCCCGCTCGTACCGGTCCCAGGTGTAGAGGTTGAGATACCACCCCTCGACGGTTTCCGGATCCGTCGCCTCCCACAGGGATCGAGCGACCGCGACCGGCGCGATGCCGGCCGGGGCCGAAATGCACTTCTGGGATGCGCTGAACGCGGCGTCAATCCCAAGCTTCGCGAACGGCAGAGGGATGCCGCCCAGGGACGAGACCGCATCGACGATCACGGCCGCGTCCGCGGCGTGCGCAGCCTCGACGATCGGCTCCAAGGGATTCGTGATTCCGGTGGACGTCTCGTTGTGCACCACCGCCACGGCCCTCGTCGGCGTCTTCAGGGCCTCCCGCAATGCCGGGATGTCCGGGCCCGAGCCCCAATCCGACGAGACCACATCCGCCTTCACGCGATGGCTGAGGAGGACCTCTCGAGTCCTCTCCCCGAAGAAACCGTTGGAAACGACGACCACCCGGTCGCCAGGTCGCAAGAAGGTGTATGCGATCGCCTCGAGCCCTGCGTGGCCTGGCCCCGCGATGGGGAACACGTGCGCGTCGGGCGCGGACCAGAGATCATGCAGCATCTCTCGCGTCTCGCGGTGGGCCTTGACCCAGGCATCGCCGTAGTGAGGCATCGCGGGCTTCGCGAATTCTTCGAGCACGCGCGGGGGGAGTGGGACGGGCCCCGGAATCAGCAGAAGCCCCGGTTCCATGGAATCGGTCAACGATGGGTGGGACGCTACTTCAAACTGCCCCGACACATTTTGTCACGGAACGGAAGAGCACGGTCAGTCTCGGACTCCATCCTCGGACACGCTGAAGACCGCCTCCGCCTCGGGCAGGTTCGGGGAGTCGATCAGTCGAGCAATCCGTTTCCCGCCCTTCGACTTGCGCAAGTAGACGCGGAACGTCGCGCTGTGGCCGACGATGTGCCCGCCAACCGGCCGGGTGGGATCCCCGAAGAACGCATCGGGCTTCGCGTGGACCTGATTCGTCACGTAGATTACGGCGTTGTGGATGTCTCCGAACCGCATCAGCTCGTGGATGTGCTTGTTCAGGAGCTGCTGCCGTTCCGCGAGCACGCCTCGGCCGATGTACTCGGCTCGGAAGTGCGCCGTCAAGGAGTCAATCACGATGAGCCGGATGGGGAAGTCTTGCGTCAGTTCCTGTGCTTTCTCGACGAGCAGCATCTGATGATGGCTGTTGAACGCCCGCGCAATATGGATCTTCTTGAGGATCGCCTCCGCGTCCAGATCCAATGCTTCCGCCATCTGTCGGATCCGCTCGGGACGGAAGGTCTGCTCCGTGTCGATCCACACAACCTCTCCGTTCAGGCCCCCATCATCCTCCGGACGCGTGACATTGACCGCCAGTTGGTGGGCAAGCTGGGACTTGCCCGCCGAAAATTCACCATAGCACTCTGTAATGGCCTGCGTCTCCAGGCCGCCTCCCAAAAGTTCGTCCAGGGCCTTCGAACAGGTCGTCAGCTTGGCCACGGACTTGCGGCGTTCCAGGATGACGTCGCCCGTCTCGAAGCCGCCGATGTCGACGGCCTCCCGCGCCGCGATGATGATCTTCTGCGCCACGTTGGTGCCGATTTCAGCGGCGTCCGCGACCATGGTGGGCGAGGCGACCGCCAGCCCCATCAGGTCCGTGAATCCGGCTTCCTTCAGCTTTTCCGCCGTCGCCGGCCCCACGCCGGATAGGTCCTCGATGGACTTGATGGCCTTAACTGCTACCGCCACCTTGTCACCGTCTTTCTCATCCTTGACCATACATAAGGCGGTAACACAGGGGGGTGTGTGAAACTATCGCTTTTCACGTGTAATGGAGGTAGAATTCGTCGGATTACGGTTCTCTAGTTGAACCGAACCGCCAGGTCCGGAACCTCGAGGAAACGCGACAGATCGTGGGCTTCATCCTTCGCCTTCGTTCGTGTTTCCTTGCTGAATGCCGTAAACATGTTGACGTCCACACGAAGCGTGCGAGGCTGGCGTTCATAAGACCACGTTCCGGCGACCCGGCCATCCACCAACACGACCGGAGCGAGCCATCCTTGATCCTTGTACACCTGCTTGTAATGGGCTCGGTCGACGAGGTGATCCCGGTCCCGATGCCCCAGCAAGTAGGGGTCGAAGCTCGGAAGCAGCCGTACGATTCCGGGTTCGGACGCCGCCTTTTCGAGTTCCGGGAGGTCCTTCCTCAAGAGGAACCCGCGTCTGCGGCCCGTGTCCACCTCGACAAGCTCGTTCCGGAGCCGGTCCAAGATGACTCGAATCCGCCGAACGTACACGCCGGACCATGACCACAGATCCTGGGCATCGGCCGGGCCGAACGCGCGGAGGTGCCCGCGAACCAGCGCGTCCTCGGCCTCCTCTTCCGACGGCATGGACCGTGGCCTGCGAAGCCATCGATCCACTCTCGTGAACGTAATCTCCTGGCCGTTGCTCGGGCCGAAGCACACGAGCCCCCGCATCACGGCGGGGCGGACGAGTTGCCACGAGGTGTTGGATCCCGTCGTCGTGCGCCCCCACCCCCCATCCATCCAATCCTTCGCCTTCGTCCCGAGCCGCTTCGCCAGATAGGCGACGAGCTGGACCCGGGTGAGCGGGCCATTCTTGAGGGCATCGAGGATCATCGCCGTGGTCTCTTCCTCCTTCAAGCCCGCGCCTTCGATCCATCTCTGCTCACGCGGCAGTCTTGTCGGCATGAGACCGCGGAGATACAGGAGGAGTTCGTTCGATGCCAGGAGATGCAACGCCCCTCGCATCGACCATGTCTTGACGATGGTCCGTTTCCGCACGAGGGCTCGCTCGACATCGTCGAGGGTCAGCTGGCGAAGGCGGGCCCAGAGAGCAATCCGCGCCATTGCGGTCACTTGCGCTTGGACTCCGCAGACATCTCCGACGACGCTCGGGAGCCGGCTGCTGGGGGCACGGAGGTCGAGATGGTGACGGTGCATGCGGAAAGCGGAAACCCGAGCCTCACTGATTGTGAACTTGTCGATTCGATCGGTCACGTTCGTCCGGACGCGAGAAACCATATTCATGGTCTAAGGGTTTGGGGCGTCTCGCGATTCGTTGCCGTCGATCGTCCGACCGAGTGCTTTTAACGCGCGGAGTCCCATCCTCTCCGCCAGTAAAGGTGATTGCCCATGGCCAGCTTGCCCGTCGATCCGCCCGTTCCCGTGGTTCCATTCAAGAACTGCCCGATCGCGACGAGCCTGGGAGTCCTCGGCCGGAAGTGGAGCTTGCTCATCATCCGGGACATCGGATGGAAGCGGGCCGACCGATTCAACGGTCTCTTGCGCACCATTCCCGGTCTGACCCCGAGGATGCTCGCCCTTCGTCTGGGCGAACTCGAAGACGCCGACATGATCCGGAAGGTCGAGGAACACCACTCGCCCAAGCTGGTCCGCTGGGCGCTCACGAAGAAGGGTGAGGACATCATGCCGGTGTTGATGCGCCTCGTGGCTTTCGGATCCCAATGGTTTCCGGAGCGGGTCTTCGAGGACGCGCAGCCTCGGAGCCTCGCCGAAATCTACCCGGAGAGCGTGGCCACCCATCCGTGGTTCACCGGCGAGCCTGAGTAGCCGGACCTCGCACTGGAGTATTTGACGGTCCTGGTTCTGAGGCCGTAGGGATTGGATTTTGGAGGGTAACAACGAGTAGAACAAGTCAAGATTGATTCTCTGTGCGAAAGAGTCCCTTTGCGCCGGAGAAGACCGAGTTTGACGTAGCGTAGAAGCGATTTCCGGTCGTCATGAAACCTCAACGTGAAAGGCTCGTGACGGAATTGACGACAGCGCGTGTGACCGTCCCCCGCGTGGCAATCGCTCGGTGGCGGGCTGCGATGGGCCTCATGGGTTTGGGCCTGGGGACTTCCGGGGTGGGACTCGCCTGGGACTTCTACGTCCACGAGATTGCCCGCGACGTCGGGGAGGTCGAATCGATTTTCGCGACGCCTCACTTGGTAATCTTCGCGGGGCTCGGGATCACGGCCTTGGGCTTCCTCCTGTCCCTAGTCTCGGTCCGATTCCGCGGGCAGCGCCCGGTCGATCCCGCGTAATCGGATGCGAGGCACGTGCTCGGCCGAAGACCCGGGGGAGGCTCTGCATCGAAGAAAACCGATGTCGGCTTGTGCCTCGGGGAGTATCACCTCCCCATGGACGCGAACGTTCTCGAGGGGGGAGGGCTGACGCCGCAAGCCGCCGTCGCAGAGATTCGCCGAATCGAAGGTCTCCATGGAGCACTCGCTCGTCGGGCGAGCGGCCTCACTTGGATGATTTGGGGCATCGTGGCGCCGGCGATCTTCATCAGTTATGCTCTGCTTAGCATCCTGGTCGGTTTCCCCGGGGATGGTAACGGGTACCACGCTCTCTGGATCTTGTTCCCTGTCCTCTGGGTGCCCTGGGCCGCCATCGGTTTCGTTGCCACCGCCACGCTCTGGCGCTCCGTCGGCCTCGTAATCCCGAGGCGTTCTGCGCAGATGCGGGAGGGCGTCTTCACGGGCGCCATCATCGTGGGGATCATCTTCGCCGGCTTCGCGGCGATTGCAGTGTCGCGGGTGCCCGTGGTCGAGTTCGCTTGGGTCCTCATGGCGCAAGGGATCGGCGTGGTCATTGTCGGCCTGCTGGGCTTGAACTGCAACGATGCCACCGAGCGGCGGCTCTGGATCCTCGGAGGCATCCTCTTGGTGGCCGCAGCCCTCGCCGGCACCCTCGCGCTTGGGAGTGAAGTCCTCCTGGCTCGTCAATGGTTCACGCTGATCTCCCCGCTGACGAGCGGGCTCGTCCTGTTCGGCGGGGGATTGTATCTGACGTCGAGGGCGTAGGCTCGGCGGTTGCGTGGCGCTGCCCTCCCTCGACCCCATCATCCATCAGGCGACGCGCCTCCGGATCGTGGCCCTCCTCTTCCGGAACCGGACCGCGGCGTTCACTTGGGCGCGGGACACGCTCGGCCTTACCGACGGAAATTTGGACACCCACACGAAGCGCCTCGAGGAAGCAGGGTACATCCGCCGGGGGCGGGTCCTCACGACCGGCGGCTTCCAAGTCCGACTCCGAATCACACCGGAGGGAGACGCCGCGTTCCGCGCCTATCTCGAGGCCTTGCGGGAGTATCTGGCACTCGAAACCGTCGAGCCGACACCGTCCACGTCGCTGCCCTCGACGGACCGTTAGGCCTCTGCGCGGGCACATTTTTCCATCCGCTCGCCATGCGAGATGCGATGCCGGGCCGATTGTCCTTCGACCGCGTCGCGGCGATTTACGACGAAACGCGGGGCCTTGCGCCGCGTGCGATGTCTCGCGTGCTCGCGGTCCTCGTGGACGAGCTCCACGGGAAACGGGTCCTCGAGGTCGGGGTCGGCACGGGTCGCTACGCCGTGCCTCTCCAGAAGAGTGGCATTCGCGTCGTCGGCGTGGACATCTCGCGCAAGATGGTCGAGTTCGGTCTTGCAAAAGGCCTGCGGGATGTCGTCTTCGCGGACGCGGCACGACTTCCATTCGCGTCCGGATCGTTCGATGTCGGCACGACGAACCATGTCCTCCACTTGATCCCGGATTGGCGGGACGTGCTGAAGGAAATCGCTCGGGTCACGAGGGAGACGTACTTCACGGTCATCGAACGGTCGGACCGCGTCGAATCGATTAAACGGGAATACGACGCGCTCGTCAAGGCAGCCGGGCATGATTGGTCCCACCCTGGGTTCCACGAGAAGGACTTGCCCGGACTCCTGAAACCCGACTTCGTGATGCCGGTGGGCCCGTTCCGCGAGACCCTCCTGGCGGACTCCATCCTGGAGGAATTGAATGGGCGCACATATTCGTCACAATGGGATGTCCCTGAGGAGATTCACCGCGGCGCGATGGAGTCCCTCCGGACCAAATGGAAGGGGAAGGAATTCCAGCGGTCGTACACGCTCGAGGTCACGTTCTGGCGCTCGGAGCGCCTTCCACAGATCGCAGAGGCTCAGAGGTCGTGAGGCGCGCCCGCGAACGTGACGAGCGCCTCCTTCTCGAGAAAGTGAAGGGTCCCAGGAATCACGAGGCAGTGTAACGGAGGCCCCAGGTCGCGGTCGGCGAGGTCGGCGATGGGCCCCGCGAACCCACGGACCTCCGGAGAGCCGACCCGGCTCAAGACGCAGCCGAGCGTCTGCGAGCCGAACTCAGATGTGTTGACGGCGGCGGCCATCCGAAGCAATGAGGCGATCGCATCCCGCGGTGCGAGGAACGACCCATCCTCCCGCAAGTCCAGGAGGACGAGGGTGTGGAGGCCCATGCGACGATTGTCCAGGATCACCTCGAGCGGGCTCGTGGGCGCAAAACCAGGGGAGGAGAACGGGACCGTCGTCGTGCGGCCGAACTTGTACACTTGGAGACCCAGCGAGCCTGCCGCGGAAGTCACAATCGAGACTCCGTGGACAATCCGAGTGCGAATCTTCGCCCTCGCCGCTCGCAGGCGGAGGTCGATGTGTGTCGTGGCCGACATCGGATCGCCCGGAATCAGGAATGCGACCGTGCGGCTTGCGGCGGCAGTGAGGAGGACTTGGCCGTCCTCCACTTCCTCGCGGCTGAGTCGGTGGATCTTGCGGTCGATGAGCTTCTCCACCGCTTCGAGTGACGCGCCCGGCAGTGCGGATGTGTATAGCTCCGCAAACACGACGTCGGCGGAGCGAGCCTCTTCCAACCCGCGAAGGGTGATCCCCTTCTCGTCGTCTAACCCGAGTCCGACGAAGACGAGCTCCCCCATCGAGGCGTGAGGATGGCGGGGAGGCTATTCTCTTTTCCTCCGCGATCGCGGACTTGAACGATCGTGGGTGAGCGAGCACAACGGACGTGTCGGAATCCGAAAGTCCTTAACCGCGAGAGGCGGAATCGCGGAGCCGTGCGCGCATGGTGTATCGTCGTCCCTCGAGAGCGCGGGGAGGAAATCCGGCGCCGGTTGATGGATCTCGGCCTGTTGCACGAGCATCTACGCATCGTCCGGGAGGGAGAACGGTTGCTCCTCCCTACAAAAGAGCGAGTCGACCTTGGTTTCCCAACGGAACAGCGGGAATTCGGTACGGGATTTGTTGCCGTTCGAAGCTACAAAGACGTCGTCGAGGTGCCGGACGCTCTGCGCCGATCCCTTCCCACCTCCTTTGATGTGATCGGAGATATTGCCGTCCTGAAAATCCCCGAAGAGTTGCAACGTTACCGCGAGCAAATTGGACTCTCGATTCTCCGGTGGAATCCGAAGATCCGGGTCGCCGTGCAGGATCGAGGGGTGAAGGGCGAGCGACGAGTTCGATCGATCGAGGTCATCGCGGGCGAGCGGAGGACGACGACCGTGCATACGGAGTATGGCCTTCACTACCGCGTCGACCTTGCCCAAGCATACTTCAGCCCCCGGCTGGCTTCGGAACGAAAGCGAATCGCAGATCTCGTCCTCGAAGGCGAAGTGGTCGCGGACCCGTTCGCCGGCGTGGGTCCGTTCGCCATCCTCATCGCGAAACGACGTCGGCCGAGGCTCGTTCACGCATCGGACGTGAATCCGGTGGCGGTCGAGTTGCTCCGTGCGAACATTGGGGCCAACCGGGCCGCCCGCGTCGCCACTCACGAGGGCGATGCCCGTCGCATCCTACGACAGATCGCGCCCGTCGACCGCATCATCCTCGACCTCCCGCACACGGCGTTCGACTACCTCCCGAACGCGTTCGCGGCAATCGGGGCTCGGGGGGTGGTCCACGTGTATCGCATCCTGGAGCGGGCGGACGAGCGAGCCGCAGCAGACCGCATCCGAGGCATGGCTGCGCAGGCCGGTATGGAGATTCGGGATCTTCAGCTCCACACGGTCCGCGCGTATTCGCCGACGCAACACCACGTCGCGTTCGACGTCACGGTCGTTCGAGCGTCACACCGCGCTGACCCTGATAGGTCCCCGAGCGCTTCTCGTACGTCTCCGACGAAGGAGACTCCAACGACAGGAAGACGATCTGGGCGAACCGTTCGCCGATCGGAAGCTCCAGGACATCGGAGCCGCCATTCAGCGCGCCGAAGGTGAGGGTGCCGGAGAAACCGGCATCGATCATGCCGAAGGCCGCCAGGACACCCCGACGGGCCCATGTCGTCCGAAGCCAGAGTTGACCCGCGAGGTGTCGGCCGAGCCCGACCGACTCCCGGGTGCTGACGGCAAACCGAGTCGCGGGCGGAACCTTGGCGACGCCGCGCGTCGTCCGATCGTTCGAGGATGGGACGAGGACCTCCTCAATCGTGACATCGTACCCGTTCGGCGTGAGGTTCTTCTCGTCGAACGGCTCGATCCGCAGCTCCCCTTTGGCCAAATACCGGCGGATATCTCCGTCCGAAAGGAGGGCCATTCCGTCAAGTATCGATTCGACTCCCATTAAGGATTGCGAGAATCACGCATGAGAGGCGGGCCATAGGGTATTTACGGCGCGCACCAGTCGAACGTCCGTCAAGAACGACACAGGAGACCCAACCATGTGCGCCATGACATTGGAACGCCAACCCGGCCGAGAAAGCTGCCCCCACGCGGATGCCGAAATGATCGGATCCAACGTGAATGCGGAGTTCATGCGGTGCAAGGCCTGCAACCAAATCTTCGTCCTGCAAGCCGGCCGAGTGTGGGCGATCCGCTCCACGCGCATGCCGGTCGTTGCGATCCGCTGATCGCCGAGCGCACTCGTCCCCGCAGCCTCCGAAAGTTTATGCGAATAGCGCAGCTTAGGCCGCGGGAGGCTCCGGGATGGACTTTCGACTCACGGAAGAGCAGAGGCTCGTCCGTGACACCGCGCAGGATTTCGTCGACCGAGAGCTCATCCCGCACGTCCGGGATTGGGAGGAGAAAGGCGAAATCCCGAAGTCCTTCTACCGAAAGATGGCAAACCTCGGCTTCCTCGGTGCCCCGGTTCCGGAGAAGTACGGCGGGGCCGGCATGGACTACGTCTCGTTCATGCTGCTCGTCGAGGAGATCAGCCGCGGGTCCTCGTCCGTCCGCACCACCGTTTCGGTCCAGACGTCTCTGAGCGAGACCTCCCTCATGTGGTTCGGATCGGAGGCGCAGAAGGAGGCGTGGCTCGTCCCCCTCGCGAAGGGGGAGCGGTTCGGCGCGTGGGCGATCACGGAGCCGGAGGCGGGGAGCGACGCGGGGAACCTCGCGACGACCGCGCGACTCGATGGAAACGAGTGGGTGCTGAACGGCCAGAAACGGTTCATCTCGAACGGCAGCATCGCGGACTACGTCCAGGTGTATGCGAGGGAACCGGGGACGAGGCGCCACGAGGGGATCTCGCTCTTCCTCGTGCCGCGGGATGCCCCCGGGTTCAAGGTCACCCACGTCGAGACGACGACGAAGCTGGGGCTGCGTGCGAGTCCGACCGCGGACCTGGCCTTCGACGATTGCCGCATTCCGAAGGAGAACCTGATCGGCAAGAAAGGCGACGGCTGGAATCAGGCGATGCGGACGCTGAACAGCGGTCGGATTGGCATCGCCGCCGGGGCCGTCGGCGTGGCCCGTGCCGCCTTGGAGGCCGCGTCGAAGTACGTGAAGGATCGCAAAGCGTTCGGCCGGCCGATCGGAGACTTCCAGCTCGTGCGGGAGATGATCGCTCAATCGGCCGTCGAGATTGACGCGGCGCGACTGTTGACCCTTCGCGCGGCGCACCTGCGGGACCTGGGGCAAGACAACACGCTCGAGGTCTCGATGGCCAAGCTCTACGGGGCCCAGATGGCCCAGCGGGTCACGGACTGGGCCGTCCAAGTGCACGGGGGATACGGATTCAGCGGCGCGTTCGACGTGGAGCGCTACTTCCGCGACGCCCGCATCCTCGGGCTGTACGAGGGAACGAACGAGATTCAGAAGCTGATCATCGCGGAGCACATCCTGGGACCGTCCTCGAAGAAGTGAGAGGTCCGACGCATGGCGGCCTCGGTCGGCGACTGTATCTTCTGCAAGATCGTCCGCCGGGAAGCCCCGGCGAGCATTGTCCGCGAGGACGGTTCGACGCTCGCGTTCATGGACATCCAACCGATGAACCCGGGGCATGTGCTCGTGATCCCGAAGGCTCATGCCGCATACGTCGAGGACCTGCCGGGTGAGGCCGTCGGGCCGATCCTCGAGGCTTCAACGGAAATCTCGCACGCGCTGCGCACGAGTGGAATCCGGTGCGAAGCGGTCAGCTTCTATCTCGCGAACGGGAGAGAAGCGGGACAAGAGGTGTTCCATGTCCACATGCACGTCATCCCGCGGTGGCGCGGAGACGGGTTGGGGCTTCGCGTGCGCACGGATCGCGGCCACCTCGCGGATCGGAAGGAGCTGGATAGTCTCGCGGCGAAGATCCGAGCCGCGATGGGTCGGTCAGCCGGCTGAAATCTGTTCCGTGATCTTCCGGATCGCATCCGCGGATAGGACCTTGCGGGCGGTCGGGAACAGGCTCGTGTTCTCCTTCCTGAAGTGGTCCCAAAGGAACTGGACCAAGAAGATCCCGTGTCGGTTGAGTTCCTGGATGGCAGGCCATGAATCCGGATCGCGGCGCAGATGCTCTCGCGCGTCGTCGAATTTTCCGATCCCCCGTCGTATCTCCTCGTGCTCGGACATGATGACCGTCACGAGCGTCCCGTAACGGCCGATCGCCATCTCGAGGGCCGGGAGAAGCGCCTCGTCCTCGAGGCGCAGATGGGGCATCAGTTCCTCCGCGAAGAATCGGACCGCTTCATCGAGGATGATGTCGTTCCCCTCGCGCGTCTCGCGGGTGGCCATCATCTCGTCCAAGGTGGCCTCGAGTTCCGTGAGTTTGTCGACGAAATCCTCGTGCACTCCGATGAGAGGAGCGAAGGGATCGTCAGACGTTTCGCCCATCGGCTGCGACTACCGACTGTCGGCGTAAAAGCCTGCGCCTCACGGTGCAAACCGCGCCGGCGTCCGCGGGAACGGTACGGCGTCCCGGATGTGCTCAAGCTTGCAGATCCATTGGATGAGGCGCTCCATCCCCATGCCGAAGCCGGCGTGCGGCACACTCCCGTAGCGGCGGGAGTCGAGATACCAATCGTACGCCTTCGGGTCTTCTCCCTGTTCCTTGAGGCCTTTCTTGATCGCCTCCAGGTCCGTCTCCCGCTCGCTGCCGCCGACGAGCTCTCCGACGCCGTCGCCCCCAATCACGTCGAATGCGAGGACGAGGTCCGGGCGTTTCGGGTCCCGGGCCTTGTAGAAGGCTTGCGTGATCCGCGGATAGTGCGTCACGATGATCGGCTTCGACTTGCCCTCGGTCAGCGCCCGTTCCTCCAGGGTGCGGAGGTCCTTGCCCCACTCGATCTCGACGCCTTTTTTCTTGAGTCCCTTCAGAGCCTCGTCATACGTCATCCGTTCGAACGGCGGCTTCACGGCCTTCAGGAACTCGGGGGTGCGGCCCATCGCGGTGACGTCGTCCGGCCGCTCCTCGGCAACCCGTTGGCACGTGTGGGAGATGACGCCTTCAGCGTGCTTGATCACGTCATCCATGCCCGCCCACGCCTGCTCCATCTCCGCATGCCAGTATTCCGTCAGATGCCGCGTGGTGCGCGATTTCTCCGCGCGGAACGACGGACCGATATAGTAAATCTTCTCCATGGCGAGGACGAGGGCCTCGGCGTACAGCTGCCACGACTGGGTCAGGTGGGCTTTCCGGCCGAAATATTCGAGTTCGAACAGCGTCGAACCACCCTCGCTACCGGAGGGGGTGATCATCGGCGGATGGACTTCCCAGAATCCTTGGTCCCGGAAATATTCGTGGACCGCGCCGAACGCCGTGTGCCGGATTCGGAAGATCGTGGTCATCCGCTGGGAGCGCACCCATAGGTGGCGGACGTCGAGCAGGAACTCCTCACTCAGATCCTCCTGAATCGGGAACTTCTCCGCGAAGTGAAGGACCTTGAAGTCGTCCGCGCGGATTTCGAAGCCGCCCGGTGCGCGCTTGTCCTGGACGACCCCGCCGTGCACGATGACGGCGGATTCGATGAGCGCCTTCTGTGCCGCAGCAAATGCCGCCGCGGGCACGCCGTCGCGGGAGATTGCGACTTGCACAATCCCGGTCGCGTCGCGGACCACGACGAACGCCTTGCCTCCGACCGACCGAGTGCGGTAGATCCAGCCTCGCAGCTCGACGGGCTTGCCCGTGTGGAGTCCTTTCAGGATTTCCGTGATAGAAACCATGAACTTCCGCCCTATTTGGCTGGGTCTAGATTACCCTTTCGCGGTCGAAAAGGAGAATAAGCAGACGCGCGGTTCGACCGCGCCTTGTTTCGCGTTGCCGGGCCGAATGACCTCGACGCGCTGTACCGGTTCGAGATTCTCTGCTTCCGTGAGCACCGATTCCGTCGGGATCATGTCGACTGGATCCTGCGCAACGAACGAGCCCTGACGCTTGTGGAAGACGGTCGGAAAGCGGTGACCGCGGCGATGATGCTCCTTTTCGAGGGCCACGTGTGCCGCGTCCTGTCCGTTGCCGTCGCACCGAAATCCCGCCGCCGCGGGATCGGAACGCTGATGATGCAGGCCGCCGAAGCTGTTTGTCGTGAGCGGGGTCTGTCGACCATCCGACTCGAGGTGAGCACGAAGAACCTCGTGGCCATCGAGTTCTACCGTCGGCTCGGGTACCGGACGGACGGCGTGCTCTACGGATACTACTCCTGGGGTGAGGACGCGTACAGCATGCGCAAGGCGATTCTCCCGCCGTCCGCCTCGGAAAGTTCACGCCCGTTGACCTCTGCCGGCCATACGACCTGATAAATAATAATACCTGGATATTATTCCACGGTTGGGGCCCACACTTTCTCGCAAACCCTTAAGTCCCGCTCGGCAATGCCGCGCGTTCGCAGAGCACATGTTGCCGATTCCCACGAAATTCTTCGTCACGTCGGGCAAGGCGGTCTCGAAGGTCTCGGACCTGAACGCCTTTGATGAGGCGCTCCAAAACGCGGGGTTGGCGGAACAAAATATCGTGTCCGTCTCCTCGGTTCTACCGGTGGGCATCCGACCCGTCCGTCGACGAGACCTCCCGATGGGCGCGATCACCCACTGTGTCCTCGCACAGCAACGTGGAGGCGAAGGCGAGACGATCTCCGCGGGGATCGCGTACGGCTTCCGAGACGACGATTTCGGCGGATACGTCGCGGAAGGCCACATGCACGGGACCAAGAATTCTCTGCGCGAGGTGATGGAGTGGAAGATGGGGGAGATGGCGAAGCTTCGTGGAATCAAGTTCCGCCGGATCGATTACCGGATTGAGGATCTGAGTATCCCCATGGACCACTACGGCGCGTGCCTGGCGGCCCTCGTCTTCCTCGTCTGAGCATGTACGGAGTCGTCGTCTGCCCGCGATGCAAACGAGCCAAGGGCGTGAATCTCAAGCAGAAGACGACGACGTGTCAATGTGGGTTCGAGATTTACGTCGTGCCTGCGCGAATCCGGGCCCGGGCAGTGACGGCGCGCGAGCTCGCGCCGCTGGTGGGGCAGGTGAGTGCGGAGATCGCAGGCGGCACGGGGGAGTACCGACGGGCCCGTGCACCCGCTCCTCGGAAGCGGTCCCGGGATGTCCACCTTCGCGTCATCGGCATCGCCGCGAAAGCACGCGATCGTCGAAGTCGCGTGCGGTCGGCCGCGATCGAACTCACGCGGGAACTCGAGGTGTTCTCGATGGCCGACTGGGAGCGGGTTCTCGCGGGCCTCGGAATCCCGAACCCGGCGCAGGCTCTCGCGACACTGATGCAGGAGAACACGGTGTTCGAGCCGAAGGCGGGCTTCTTTCGTGCCGTGACGCTCAGTCCCTGACCGCGGGCGCGCGGCGACGCTCCCGTCGCAGCTCCCGCCGAATGTCCTCGGGCAACGTTCCCGGCAGAATCTCGCGGTACACGTAGTAGTAAATCAACAGCGCAAACCCCACGGACGTCACCGCGGCGATCGCGCCGTACGGCTCGTCCACCTGGAGAAGGAACGGAGCGAGGAACGCTCCGTGTGCGAGGCGGACACCGATGGCCCGGAGGAACGTGCGCCACGTGTCGCCGCGCGAAGCGCCGAAGCCGATCAACGCGCCGGTGTCTGCGTTCACGAGACCGAGGCTGATCGAGTAGACAATCAGGAGGACGAATGTCTCCGGGACGTAGAGGATCTCACGCGATGCCCACGCCGCCGCGACGACGCCGCTTGCCGCCGCCCCGATTCCCAGCGGTACGCCATAGAATGTCGTGTCGAACCGACCGCGGTAGCTCCGGCGGTTCAGCCAAGCGAGCTTGAACGACTCCTCGAAGACAAAGCTCACCGCGACGGCGACGGCGAACGACGCGAGGTCCCCCCGCGGCAGCGCGAGGGCGAAGATGCTCGCCACGGTCCCGAAGATGAGACCGACGGCGAGGCTCCCGAACACGCGACGATCGTCGAACAGGGTGTGATCGACCTGCGGTCGATCGAAGCGACGAAGGGAAACCCAGAGGATGGCCAGGCCCGGAAGGATCCCGAGGAGAAACGCGACGAAGAAATCCACGTTCGAGGCCATGGAAGACGAACGAAGGCGGGGGCGCTACTTAAGCGCACGGCCGGCCGACTATCGACCCTGACAACCGGGAACGTGGGTTTATGGTCCGCGGGATAGGTCGAATCTGACGTCGATGCCCGGGAAGCAGGCCCGGGTCCTGTGTCCCGTCTGTGCGGAGCCAATGGCCCCGGACGAGACGGAGTGCGCGAACTGCGGGGCCTTTGTCATCGACGAGGCCGTGGTCCGGCTCAGCCGAGCCTTCGGGCTCGACCGCGAGAAAGCGCTGAAGCTGTTCGATGCCGGCTTCCGCCATACCAAGCAACTGCGGGACCGGGATCCGGAAGGCATCTTGGAGAAGGGAGAGGTCGGTCTCCTGTTCATCTGCACGAACTGCGGCGGCTTCGTCGCGGCGGGCGACGCAAAGTGCCCGCGGTGTGCGGCCGAGTTCGAGGCGGAGCCGGAGCCGGCGGACGCGGAGGAGGACATCCTTGACCTGGTCCTGTGCCCCGCGTGCGGCGCCGACAACGACCCCGAGCTCGACGAATGCGAGATCTGTGGCAGCGCCCTTCGGGAGTCGAAGGAACCCGGCCCGGTGGCCACCGAGACGAGCCCTGTGGTCCCTCAGACCACGCCGCGCCCGGTCAGCCGGGTGCTGGACAAGGTCGATGAGTTCCTCAAAGAACTGAGGCCACTCGTCTCGGAAGCTCCGCCCCCGAACGCCGCGCGGCCCGCGGCACCTCCGAAACCCTCGGAAACGACGGTAAGGATTCCAGCCCCGCCGCCCAAACCCGCCCCCGCCTCGCCGGCCAACAAGACGGAGTCGGCTCCCACGCCGAGTCCAGCCGCGCCAGTCCCATCGAGACCTGCGCCGTCGATGCCCGCTGACAGGCCCGTCGCCCAGACGCGACGGTCGCCGGCTCAAGAAACTGAGGCCAGAGTGGCCCCCGAAGAGACAGGGACCGCCCCGCCGTCAGCCAAGATTCGCGGGCGGCCCGAAGCGCCGAGTCGGGTCCCGCGAAAGAACGCTCGCCCCCTTGCGGGGAAGACCCGCATGCGGATTACTGCAGAGACCGCCGGCGGTCTCGTCCTCGCTGCATCGACGAGCCTTCTCTTGGCGGGGGCATTGAACCAGCCCCTCGTGAGCGCGGGGATCGCCGCGTTCCTCATCGGCCTCGGCGCGTACCTCACAGTCGAATACCTCCGGGGCGCGGGTGGCCCGCCGCCCCGGTTCGATGCCTTGCTCCTCGGCACAGGGATCGTCCTCACCGTGAGCGCCCTGCTCCTCCGCGGTTTCTCGATTGACGCGAATACGGCGGTCGCCCTCCCGATCGTTGGGATTCTGCCGTTCGCAGGGGCCACGAGAACCTTGGTGCGCGGGCCCCATCGAATCCTCTTGGCCATCGCCTGCACGATTCCGATCATTGGTCAGGCGATCGCAACCGCCACCGATCCTGCGTACGCGATGAGCACGCCGTGGATCCTCGGCATCGGGGTGGCCATGCCATGGCCCGCCGCACTCGCGGCCGCAGAAATCCTCCGCCGCAACTCCGCGTCGACCCTCCGGCGTCAGCTGATCCGTGCCGAACGGGACATGGGGCGCAAAGACTACGAACTGTCTCTGGCGGATTACGATCGCGCGATCGCCAGCGCACGCCCGGGGGTGACCGGAGCGGAAATCCCCTGGTACGGGAAGGGCGCAACCCTCATCGTCCTCGGCCGGTACGACGAGGCCTTGCGGGCGATCGACACCGCGCTCGACATCAATCCACACAACGAGGTCGCCTGGTTGAACAAAGGGAACGCCTTCACGAAACTCGGTCGGCTCGTCGACGCGCTGCGCTGCTTCAACGCGGCAATCAAGGTCAACCCCACGTACGAAGTCGCGTGGAACAACAAGGGAAACGCGCTCGCGCGGCTCGGAAAATTCGAAGAAGCGCTCGAATGCTACGAACGGGCCCTCGAGATCGATGTGGCGTACCGCGGCGCCTGGGTGAACAAGGGCTTCGTCCTCACGAAGCTCGGGCGATTCGACGAAGCCGCTTCGTGCGCCGATCGCGCGTTGGGGTTGGAGCCGGTGCGAAGGGCCGAGCCTATTTGACCCGCCTCGCCTTGCGCGGTTTCGCCGGGGGAGATCCTGCCCTCCATTCAGCGGTGGAGATCGGCTGCTTCAGATCGGACACGTTCCCGTCCAGGTCCGCGAACTGACCGAGCCACTCGCCCCACTCCATCTTCTCGGGCGGGAGCGGGAACTCCACGCCCTGGCGCCGCATGCGTTCGTAGTCCGCCTGGATGTCGTCCGTGATGAACGTAATCCCCGAAGGCCCAGGTTCCGTCTCGCCGCGCATGAAGCACAGGTGGACCCGGGTGCGCGGACGAGCCGGCCCCAGCTCGACCCAATGGCCCGGATTCTCCGCCGTCCCCTGGACCGTGGGGTCGGGGTTCGAGTCGCTCGGGCCGATATAGGCGACGTCCAAGCCGAGGACATCCCGATACCATTCGATCGCCTTTCGCGGATCGGAAACGACGATCGCAATCGTGTCGACACCGAGGACGGTCATCCGAATCGAGACGGAATCCGAGATCCGCGGTATGAACCTGAGGGTCGCCCTGCCGCGAGCGTCAGCGTTCTGCGGCCCCACGCCCGTACATCTTCGCGTACCACTCCATGACCTCGTGGTCCGAGATCCGGTCGACCTGCTCCTCGACCGCGAGCTCGTTCTCCGCCTCCCATGCCTCCACGATTCGACGGGCGGTGGGTTCGCCTTGGAACTCCGTGACGAGGAGCTCCCATTTTCGGCGACGGGCTTTGAACGCCGCGACCATCTCGGGGCCGTCGAACACAACGTAGCAGGAGCCCATATGGAACTTGTCGACGATCGCCTCGCGCAGGTACAGGAAGAGGTTGTCCTGCGGCGTGAGGACGAACTTTCGGCGGAAATCCGCTTGACCGATGTTATCGAGGCCATCCTTCACGGCCCACATGACGGTCCGCTCTCCGCGTGCGAGGAAGCCCTTCACGAGCCACCCCTCCGCCACGAATTCCCGCAACCGCAGGCGGGTCTCCCCCATGTTGTACTCGAATCGGGTGTACGCGGCGAGCGCCTCGGCGGACGTCACCCCGAGGCTGCGGATGATCCGCCGCAGGACTTCGCGGCGGGCGTCATCCCGGCCAATCTTCAGGTCCGCGACCGGACGATAACGGTTGTCCGAATCCCGCGTCACATGGAGGCCTTCGTACAGCTTGCGGAGCGCCGCCGTCGTTGTGGGGCGGCTCAGGTCCGAG
>Ga0209159_1000139_pt1 | contig 70351 bp, 65 predicted proteins | sample GraSoiAngelo_144_FD_185901 | JGI IMG/M metagenome (GOLD analysis project Ga0209159, IMG submission 185901) | Grasslands soil microbial communities from the Angelo Coastal Reserve, California, USA - 14_1009_02_40cm (SPAdes) (version 2) | ecosystem: Environmental > Terrestrial > Soil > Grasslands ...
CGGCGGAGCAGCTCACGCCGACGGTGACGTTCACGGGGGCGCCGGCCAGTGCCGCCTACCAGAGCACGTTCACCGTGGCGAGCACGACCACCAGCTCGGCCAGCCCGGTCTACACCGCGGGCGGCGTCTGCTCGAACCTGGGCACTGTGTATACGATGACCAGCGGGACGGGGAGCTGCACCGCGACCGTCACCTGGGCGGCGGACGCGAACTACACCGGGGCGACGCGGAGCCAGACCACCACGGCGGAGCAGCTCACGCCGACGGTGACGTTCACGGGGGCGCCGGCCAGTGCCGCCTACCAGAGCACGTTCACCGTGGCGAGCACGACCACCAGCTCGGCCAGCCCGGTCTACACCGCGGGCGGCGTTTGCTCGAACCTGGGCACTGTGTATACGATGACCAGCGGGACGGGGAGCTGCACCGCGACCGTCACCTGGGCGGCGGACGCCAACTACACCGGGGCGACGCGGAGCCAGACGACCACAGCAGAGAAGATCACGCCGACGGTGACGTTCACGGGAGCCCCGGCGAGCGCCGCCTACCTGAGCACGTTCACCGTGGCGAGCACGACGAACAGCTCGGCCAGCCCGGTCTACACGTCGAGTGGGGTGTGCTCCAACGCCGGCCCGACCTACACGATGACGAGCGGGACGGGGAGCTGTACCTCGAGCGTCACTTGGGCCGCGGACGACAACTACACCGGTGCGACGCGAAGCCAGACGACCGCGGCGGAGCAGATCGATCCAACGGTGACCTTCACGGGGGCGCCGGCCAGTGCCGCCTACCTGAGCACGTTCACCGTGGCGAGCGGCACCACCAGCTCGGCCAGCCCGGTCTACACGTCGAGTGGGGTGTGCTCCAACGCCGGCCCGACCTACACGATGACGAGCGGGACGGGGAGCTGTACCGCCACCGTCACCTGGGCCGCGGACGCCAACTACACCGGGGCGACGCTCAGCCAATCCACGACCGCGACGAAGCTGAACCCGACGGTGACGTTCACGGGGGCGCCAGCGAGTGCCGCCTACCACAGCAGCTTCGCGGTGGCGAGCACGACGAACAGCTCCGCCAGCCCGGTCTACACCGCAGGGGGCGTCTGCTCGAACCTGGGCACTGTGTATACGATGACGAGCGGAACGGGGAGCTGCACCGCCACCGTCACCTGGGCCGCGGACGCTAACTACAATGGGGGGAGCCGGAGCCAGACGACCACGGCGCTGCACGTCAACCTCACGATCACAGCAAACAACAAGACGAAGCAGTACTCCGACCCGTTGCCGCCACTCGACGTGACGTACAGCGGGTTCGTGCCGGGCGAGGGTTCCGGTGTCCTGGGCGGCACGCTGAGCTGCACGACGACGGCTACGGCGCTGAGCGCGCCCAGCATCTATCCGATCACCTGCTCGGGCCAGACGTCTGGGAATTATGCGATCAGGTACTACAGCGGCACCCTCACCGTGGTGTCGGAGGACGCGCGGGCCTACTACACCGGAGCGCTCTTCGCCTCCACGTTCGGCTCCACCTCGACCAGCGCGATGGTGACGCTGGCCACCACGATCAAGGACATCACGGCACTCCCGGGCGATCCGGCCTATGATGCGTACGGCGGCGACACCCGCAATGCTACCGTGACCTTCGTCAATCGCGATATGGCGAACGCGACCCTTTGCACTTCGAGCGTGGGGCCGGTTAGCCTGAGCGACACGCAGACGGGCACCGCGACCTGCAACTGGAGCGCCAACATCGGGGCACAAAACTCGGCGTCCTACACTGTCGGGATCATCGTGAGCGGCTCTTACATCCGGAACAGCTCAGATGACGACCAAGTGGTGACAGTTTCGAAGCCGCTCGACAACTTCGTCACCGGCGGCGGCTTCCTCATCATGTCGAGCTCCAGCTCGGGCGGGCTGTATGCGAGCGCGCCGGGTTCGAAGAACAACTTCGGGTTCAACATCAAGTACAACAAGAACGGTACGAACCTGCAGGGCAACATCAACGTCATCGTGCGCAGCGGCGGCCGAGTTTACCAGATCAAAGGCAACTCGATGACCTCGTTGTACGCGACGGTCGCGAGCGGCACGGCGACGTTCAACGGAAAGGCAAGCATCCAGGATATCACGGATCAATCGAATCCGCTCTCGGTGGAAGGCAATGCAACCCTGCAGGTGGACATGACCGACATGGGCGAGCCGGGATCGAGCGACCAGATCGCCATCACGGTGTGGAACAAGAGCGGCGGCCTCTGGTTCGCGAGCGACTGGAACGGCACGAAGACAGTGCAACAGAACCTCGCCGGCGGGAATCTCGTGGTCCACTGATCGCGGCGGGTTGCGCCGGCGCGGGCGAGAAGCGGTCGCCGCGGACGTACGCGGCCTGCTCTCAGCGTTGTGCCCTGCCGGGCCCATCCTTCCCGCTGGGATTCTCGTAGTCGAACAGCTCGCTTGGCGTCACCCGCAGGGCACCACACAGCCGCTCGAGCGTGTCAGCCCGAATGAGGCGGAAACGCCCGTTTGGCCTGGTGAGCCGATAAATCGTGTTCAGGCTGAGGCCGGTGAACTTGGCCAGCCCGTAGGGCGTCAAGCCGCGTGCTGCCAGCACCTGCCGCAACCGTAAGCGCAGCACTCCTCTACGACGATAATGGATCTTCTGACCCCGGTACCGGGGCATGCTACCTCCTTGCCAGATATACCAAGGGCATGTATTATACCACGCATAGCTTATAGCAGTTGCGCTAGGCATAACTTGGGGAATCCCGCTTGGCTGTCAAGAGGACTTCCCCGCACGACCGAGCGACCGCGCGCCCTAGATGGGACCCTACAGAACGCCGATAGGAGGAGGACCGGATGGGCCGGAAGATGCTGGACGTCATGGGACGGAAGGTGGACCTGCTCGAGAAAGTGGACGTCATCGAGCACGAGGAACTGAAGCTCCTGGGGGACGGGGTCGAACGGGGGGTCGAACGGAAAGATCGGTTGGTCTTCACCAGTCCGTCGGACTGGTCGCCGGAGCAGACCGAGCAGTACCTGGACTGGCGGATCCACCTGGTGGATGCCGAAATCACCAAGCTGCGCCAGCAGATCGAGGATCAGTCGTCGCTGCGCAGGCGCTGGCTCACGGTGACCGGGGGACGGTCCAAGCTCGTTGGCAGCAGCAACGGTGGCAGCGGCAACGGTGGCAGCGGTAACGGTGGCAGCGGCACCGGGCATGAGCCGGAGAGTAGCGGGGGGTGAGTAGAGGCAGTACGCGAAGAGTTTTGCAAAGCGGGAGCGCCGGAGCTGAGTCCGGCGCTCCCGCTGTGCTTCGCCCCCGCTCGTGTCCATCCGCACACCGCCACCCGCGGCCTCGCGTGTCGTGCGGGACACGAACCGTGAGACGAACGCCGCCGCCGCACCGCTCCACCTGAGCTAACTTCTTCTCCCAGCTTCGCTTCGCTATCTGCGCCGGCCACCGACCTTGGGCGGCATCACGCCTGCTTTGTCTCCCGAGCGATCACCATCCCATCCGTCACCCGCTCGGAGGTGTGTATGCGCAACCTGCCTGCCGTCCTCATCGCCGCTCACGCGGCCGTCATCGCGTTCGCATGCCATGAGATCACCGCACCCAAGCGAACCGCACCCTCTGCCGTCGCCCCTGCGACCTCCGCGACGCCGCTCGACGCCATGTCGCTGGCGGAGCTCGAAGTCCTTGCCCAGCTGGAGGATTCGCTCATCGGCGCCATCCAGGACGACGCGGGGGACGTAGCGGCCCTGGCGGAGCTCGCGCACCTGTACATGCTGCATGGGGCCTACGACGAGGCCGTCGGGCCGCTCGCCCGGGCGCTCGAGATCGCGCCCGAGCGCGACGACCTCCGCTCCGAGCTGCGCCTCGCCTTCCGGCTGGGCAAGCTCGACGAGCAGCAGGTGGACCTGGCGGAGAAGGTGCGCCAGTTCCTGGACTTGGTCAGCATGACGGGGCACGGCTGCTAGGGCGGCGACACCTCAGCACGCCTTCCCCCGTAGGGATCGCGTCCCTCTAGCCATTGAGCCGCCCATGTTCAAACCGGTCCTGCAGCTCGCCGCCGTCGGCCTCGTCGGCTTCGCCCTCTGGAAGCTGGGGTCGTTCTTCTTCATTCCCCTCCTCGTCCTGGCAGTCAAGGTCGCGCTCGTCGTCGGGCTCGTCCTGTTCGCCTTCTGGCTGTTCAAGAAGAGCGACAAGGACAACAAGGGGGACGCGCCCGCGGAATAGCGAGCCCGACCGCTCCTCCCGCTCGGGCTTGTCACGGTTTACTATTGGATTGGCGCTCGGGCGGTCTCCGCCCCCGCCCCCTGCTGGGAGCGGTCCATCACCTCCGGTGGACCGAGGCGTTTCCCAAACGGCCCCCCAGCGGCGGTCCCTCGACCAATGGGAGCGTCCTATGTCCTTCAGAGGAATCCAGGGCTCCGACACCAGGCTGTGAGCGCGGAGCTGGTCGCCGAGATCCGGGCGCTCAAGGCTGACCGCCAGGCGGCCATCCTGGCGCACAACTACCAGCGGCCCGAGATCCAGGACGTGGCGGACGTCGTCGCCGATTCGCTCCGGATGGCGCGGCGCGCGACCGAGCTGGACGCGCCAGTGCTCGTCATCTGCGGGGTGCATTTCATGGCCGAGACGGCGGCGATTGCGAACCCCGACAAGCGGGTCCTCATCCCCGATCGGGACGCGGGGTGCTCGCTCGCCGAGACGGTCCGGCCCGCCGACGTGCGGAGCTGGCGCGCGACGCATCCCGACGGCCTGGTGGTCGCGTACGTGAACTGCAGCGCCGCGGTGAAGGCCGAAGCGGACTACTGCTGCACGTCGGGGAACGCCGTAGCGGTCGTGCAGGCCCTACCGCCCGACGTGCCGGTGCTGTTCGTGCCCGACTTCTTCCTAGGTAGCCATGTCCGGCGCGTTACGGGGCGGGCGCTCGACGTGTGGATGGGGGAGTGCCACGTGCACGCGGCGCTCACGCCGGCCGATGTGGAGGCCAAACGCCGCGAGCACCCGGACGCCGAGTTCCTGGTCCACCCGGAGTGCGGCTGCGTCACGAGCACGATGTACTACGCGGCGGCGGACGGCGACGTCGCCGCCGGCCGCACGCGCATCGTCTCGACCGAGCAGATGATGCAGCGCGCGCGCACCTCGCCCGCCCGCCGTTTCGTGGTGGCGACCGAGACCGGGGTGCTGCACCGGCTGCGGCGCGAGAATCCGGACAAGCAGTTCCACGCGCTCGCGGAGTCGGCCGAGTGCCGCTTCATGAAGCTGATCACGCTCGAGAAGCTGCGTGACTGCCTGCGCGACCTTAAGCCTGAGGTCGTGGTTCCGCCGGACGTCGCGGCGCGGGCGCGGCGCGCGATCGATCGGATGCTGGCGATTGGCTGACGCCTTGGGGCGCGAGGAGGTGCAGCGCGCGCTCGCCGAGGACCGGGCGGCCGAGGACGTGACGACCCGGCTGCTTGGCGCCGCGGCGCGGCAACCGGCGTGCGCCGCCTTCGTCGCCGAGGGCCGGTTCGTCGTCGCTGGCCTGCCGATCGTCGCCCGCGTCTACAGCGAGCTCGAGCGGAACGCGTGCTTCGAGCCTGACGGGGCGGAGGGAGAGTGGGTCGCCGCGGGGACGGTGCTCGCTCGCGTGCGGGCGACGGCCGGCGCGCTGCTCGCCGGGGAGCGCGTCGCGCTCAACTTTCTGCAGCGGCTCTCGGGCATCGCTACGCTGACGCGTCGGGCGGTGGACGCGGTGGCGGGGACGCAGGCGCGCATCACCCACACCCGCAAGACCACACCTGGCCTACGCGCCCTCGAGCGCTACGCGGTGACCGTGGGGGGCGGCGTCGCGAACCGCGGCTCGCTGGCTGAGGCAGTGCTGTGGAAGGACAACCACTGGGCGCTCCTGGGAGCTGGCGGCCTGGCCCCGGCGCTCGCGAGCGCGCCGCCGCGCGTGCCGATCGTGGTCGAGGTGGAGGACGAGGCCCAGCTCGAGCAGGCGCTCGCCGCGGGGGTGCGCCACATCCTCGCCGACAACCAGGGGCCCGAGCGCGTGGCGGCGTGGGTGCGGCGCGTGGGCCCTGGTGTCACGATCCAAGCGTCTGGGGGGATCACGCCCGAATCCGCGCGCGCCTATGCGGAGGCTGGGGCGGCGCTGATCTCGATCGGCGCGCTCACACACTCGGCGCCCGCGGCGCCGATCCGGTGCGACATCAGGCTCGCGCCCACACGGGGACACGGTCCATGATCTTCAAGAGCCCGTATCCCGACGTCGCAGTGCCCGACGTCGCCCTGCAGCGCTTTGTGCTGCGGGGAGCGACGGAGCGCGGGGACAAGCCAGCGCTGATCGACGGGCCGAGCGGGCGGGTGCTGACGTACGCCGGGCTCGCCACGGGAGTAGATCGACTCGCGGCCGGTCTCGCAGCCCGCGGGTTCGGCAAGGGCGAGGTGCTCGGCCTATTCATGCCGAACCTCCCCGAGTTCGCACTCGCCTTCCACGCCACGCTCACGGCGGGCGGCGTCGTGACTACGGTGAATTCCCTCGCGACCGTGCAGGACGCGGAGTATCAGCTGCGAAACGCCCGCGCCCGCTTCTTGATCACGGTGGCGCCGTTCCTCGATCGCGCGGGGCCGGCCGCGGCGCAGGCGGAGGTCGAAGAGGTGTTCGTGCTCGGCGAGGCGCGGGGGGCTGGAGCCGCGACTCCATTCAGCGCGCTGCTCGAGAGCGATGCGCCCGCGCCGAACCTCCCGTTCGAGCCGGCGCGCGACCTCGCCGTGCTGCCATACTCGAGCGGCACCACAGGATTCCCCAAGGGCGTGATGCTCACGCACCGGAACCTCGTCGCCAACCTGATCCAGACGGCGGCCGGGCACCACGTCGCGGGCGATGATCGCATCGTCGCAGTGCTGCCGTTCTTCCACATCTACGGGATGCAAGTGGTGATGAACCTCGCCCTGTGGCTGGGAGCGACGCTCGTGACCCTGCCGCGGTTCGAGCTCGAGCCCTTCCTCGCGCTCCTCCAGGCGCATCGCATCACTCGCGCGTTCTTGGTTCCGCCGCTCGTCCTCGCCCTGGCCCACCATCCGGCCGTCGACCGCTACGACCTGTCGAGTCTGCGCGCGATGATGTCCGGCGCCGCGCCGCTGGACGCGGCCCTGGAGGCCGCATGCGTCCGGCGGGTGGGGTGCCAGCTGATCCAGGGCTACGGGCTGACCGAAGCGAGCCCCGTGACGCACGCCGTGTCGGACGAGCCGGGCAAGGCGCGGCCCGGGACAATCGGTCAGTTGTTGCCGAATACGGAGTGCCGGATCGTCGACCCCGCGACCGGTGGAGACCTGGGAGTGGGCGAAGATGGCGAGCTACTGATTCGTGGCCCCCAGGTGATGGCCGGCTACCTCAACAATCCCGAAGCGACGGCGGCGACGCTCGACGCGGCTGGCTGGCTGCACACCGGCGACATCGGCCACGTCGACGGAGACGGTTACTTCACGATCGTGGACCGTCTCAAGGAGCTGATCAAGTACAAGGGCTTGCAGGTGCCGCCGGCCGAGCTGGAGGCGGTGCTGCGGACTCACCCCGCGGTGAGCGACGCCGCGGTGATCCCCATTCCCGACGAGGAGGCGGGCGAGGTCCCCAAAGCGTACGTGGTGCTCAAGGGAGACGTGCCGCTCGAAGCGCTCCTCGCCTACGTCGCCGAGCGCGTCGCGCCGTACAAGAAGATCCGGGCGATCGAGGTGATCGATACGATTCCGAAATCTCCTTCGGGCAAGATTTTGCGACGCCTCCTCAAGGAACGGGAGCGAGTCGTTCGAGCGTAAGGCTCGCGCTATCGAAGGGCGCGGCTGTTAGGGCCGGAAGGTGCTGCGTCGCTGCGACACTTGAACAACGATGACGTCTGAGCGACAGTCCAAGTGACTCAGCCCGCAGCGCATGCTCGCACCCGCGAACTTCTCCGTCTTGATGGTCGATGACAACGCAGCCATGCGCGAAGCCATCGCTCGCTCGTTGACGCGGCGAGGTTGCCGAGTGACGACCGCTGTCAGCGGCGTCGCTGGGTTGGAAGCGCTCCGAACGCAATCGTTCGACGTCATCATCAGCGACCTCAACATGCCGGAGCGTGGGGGAGTGTGGCTCTGGCGACAGGCCCTCGTGCTCCGCCCCGAGCTGCGGGGCCGCTTTGTGCTCATCGCCTCGGAGCCGCTCCCGGAGCCGCGGACCATGTCGCTCTTCCTGGAGTCGGAGCGGTTCGTGTTGAAGCCGCTTACCCTGGACGGCCTGTGGCGTGAGGTCGAGAGTGTCATGCACGTCGCACGCACCGCCGAACCGGGCGCGCGCGTCGAGCGGCGGCAACATCCGCGTCGCAGCGCCGACCGGGCGATGTAGCGCTACTCTCGTACCCGCAGCGCGTCCGCGACGACCACCGCGCCGCTGACATCGCGCTGCAGCAACACGACACGATTCCACCCGGCCGGGAACGTCCACGTGCCCAGCGTGTGCCAGCGACCGCCGCCGGTCGTCTGATCCTGGCGCACGACCGCGAGGGTGTCGCCAGCCACGGTGATCACTGCGTACGCCGCGCGCGACGAGCGGTTGGTGCCGCTGGTCCAGCGCGCGTCCAGCGTGCGGGGGCCGGCCGCCGCGAGCCGGAACGAGAAGACTGCGCCGTCTGTCGCTCCGGGTTGCGTCAGCGCCCAGCGGTACCCGCCGCCGTAGTAGTCGGGCGTCGAGTCTGAAGCGGTCCACGTTCCGGGTACGGCGGCCGCCGCCAGCGCGGGATCGTTGAACGCGGCCGAGTCGTCCACCACGACTTCACCGCACCGCGCCTGCACGCGGTGCACGTACGCGATCCACGGCCAGTGCGGCCCCGGGTCGGTCCGGTCCCCCGGCTGCAGCTGCCCATGGGCGACGATGTGCTGCCAGTCGCGCGGGATCCCGCGGTCGCGCGTGACGTCGCACACCAGCGCCGCGGAGACCTCGATTTGGGAAGCGGGGAACGAGTCCTGCGACACGAAGCCCGCATGCTCGACCCCGACGGTGAAGTGGTTGCTCTGCACTCCGTTCAGCCAGCAGTCGTGCCGCCGGTTGAGGGTGCAGTCGTACAGCGCCGCGATGTGCCAGGCCCGATCCCGTTCGAGCACGAGCTGCGACGCTTCGCTGCCGTCCTCGTTGACGACGTAGTGCGCGCTCGCCTGGGAGGCGGGATTTACGAGCCAGCTCCAGCAGCTCGTGTAATTGCTCTCGCAGGTGTGGATGATCACGATGTGCATCGCGCCCGTCGAGTCGGCCGGCCGCTGATTGAAGTTGGGCGACGCCCGCCACACAGCGGACGCATAGTCGGGCGCGCCGCCGGAGGCCGGAGGCGGCGGGCAGGCGGCCGGAGCCGCCGCGGTGCCGGCGGGGGCGGCCCGGGCGGCAGCGAACCCGAGCGCGCGATCGACCTCGCGCCCGTACGTCGCGCGCCCTTCAGCGAGCTCGATCCCGGAATACCGGGCGACCACGACGGACCATGGCTCACTGTGGGAACGGTCGATCGCGGCTTCGCCGGCGTACGCGTCGAGCAGCGCTGCCGCAGCGCGGATGTTCGCGACCGGGTCGCGGCGCGCGGCCGCGACTGTCACGCCTGCGAGCGCCGCGCCGCGCTCGAGCGCGACACCGCGCAATGCCATCACCCCGAACGCGGGCGGCCGACCCGCGAATTCCTCCGCTCCCTCGACCATCTGCCACCGGGTCTCCACCCAGCCGATCCCCTTGAGCACCGTGGGCGGCACGTGGAACTCGGCGCCCGCGGCGGCGAACGCCGAGTCGAAGCGGGAGGTGCTCTCGACGAGCGGCGCCCGATCGGCGGCGAGCCCCGCCGCGGGGCAGGGCTCGACCGGCGCCGCGCGGCAGGCGGCAACGAGCGCAACCCACAGCAGCGTGGCTCGGGCTGCGACCCCAGGGCATCGCCCCGCGGTCAGCCGCGCGCGGCGCCCCTCGTCGCTCGGCTGACCCCGGGCCGGTGGCCCGGGGTTACCGGCGAGACCAGGCTCGAACTCGTGTCCCCCAGTCCTCACTGCCCGTGCCTCACATCCAGCACGAGCCGCGCCGGCCCCGCGAGCTCCGACACTCGGTAGGGCCCGGCTACCGCGACACCGAGCACCCACTCGACCTGTCCCTCGACGTCGCACACCAGTTTCAGGTCCCTGGCGGCCGGCAGGCCGAGCGTGCGGTCTCGCTCGGTGAGCGTCGCATTGCCCCGCTCATCGTGGGCCTGAGCCGGCTCGAGCCGCACGAGGAGCTTGGCTGCCCCCGTTACCGCTACGGGATCTCCGGACCCACATCGGCGCACCGGCCCGCTCGTGTACTCAACGTGGTAGCCCGGGAGGCTGTCGCCCGTGAACTCGAAAGTGATACGGTCGTAGCCGGGGCTCGCTCTCGCGTCGACAGCGCGCAGGATCCGGGGCGGCCTGCCGGGCCGCGGCCGGTGGACCGCGCTGGTCGTGCCTACGAAGCCAGTGTCCTGTGACCCGGGCGGGACAAGCAGCGGGACGCCGGCGTTTGCCCCCGAACTCGAAATCCGCACCCGCTGCCTGGGCTCGTCGCGCTGGCACGCGCCCAGGACGAGCAGGGCGAGGGAGAGGGCGAGGTACGGAGCGCGCCAAGGCATCGGTCGCAATAATACCCCCTTGGCCACGCCCTGGCGTTCGGCCGAGATCCGGTCATACAACCAAGCGCGTCGCGACACTCATCACCCGAGACCGAGCACGACATGTCGCCCGACGACCTCGCCGCCCAGCTGGAACAGCTGCACGCCGCGGCGTTCGGCTGGGCGCTGAGCTGCTGCGCTTGGGACCGCCCGGCCGCCGAGGACGCGCTCCAGTCGAGCTACCTCAAGATTCTCGACGGACGGGCCCGGTTCGCGGGACGCTCGAGCTTCCGGACCTGGGTGTTCGGCGTGATTCGCCGGACCGCACAGGAGGCGCGGCGCCGGGCGCTGCTGGGGCGGTGGTTGCCGTTCGCACGCCGACTGTTGGAGCCGGAGGCGGCAGACGGTCGTCCCGACCCGGAGGCCGTCGTCCTGCAGGCTGACGAAACGGTCCGGCTGGCGCGCGCGCTCGCGCGGCTGCCGGCCCGGCAGCGCGAAGTGCTGCACCTCGTGTTCTACGAGGACTTGACGATCGCCGAGGCTGCGACTCTGCTCGGCATCGCGCTTGGCACGGCCCGCACCCACTACGAGCGCGGCAAGACGGCGTTGCGACGGATGCTCGAGGAGGCCGACCGGTGACGGACGACGACGAGCGACAGCTGCACGAGCTGTTCGGCGCCTTGCGACACCAGGCGGGAGCAGGGGCGCCTGAGTTTCGGGACGTCCTCGCGTCTCTCAAGCGGCGCCGGGAGAGAGCTGGGCAGCTGCGCGGGCGGGTTGCGGGCCTCGCCATAGCGGCCGCCGCGGCGTTCGTCCTCTTCGCCGTGCTACGGTCCGGCGGCAAGCGTGCGGTGCTCGTCGACTTGGCCGCCGCGCGCTGGGAAGCCCCTACGGATTTTCTGCTGCGCACCCCCGGCGCCGAGCTGTTACGCGCCGTCCCCAGGCTCATTTCGGAAGGGAGGCTGCTACCATGAAGCGTGTTTCAGGCGTCACTCTGGTCCTCGTCCTGCTTGGCGCGGTCGGCGCGGCGAGCCAACAACCGCAGCCGGGTGGCCCCGGCGGTCCCCCGCGCCAGGAGGATCCGCTCGCCCGGTTCCTGTTTCCGCCCGAGCTTGTAATGCACCAACAGCGCGCCATCGGTCTCAAGACGGAACAGCGCGCCGCGATCACGCGAGCGATCCAGGATTTCCAGACGAAGGTGCTCGACCTGCAGTGGCAAATGCAGGACGAGACCCAGCGGATGGCCGAGCTGCTCGATAGGCCGGTCGTGGATCAAGCGGCCGCGCTCGCGCAGATCGACAAGGTGCTCGTCGTCGAGCGTGAGGTGAAGCGTGCCCACATCGGCCTGTTGATCCAGATCAAGAACCAGCTCTCACCAGACCAGCAGGCAAAGCTCACCCAGCTCAGTTGGTCCGTGGCACCCCCTCAATGAACCTCTACCTCCGCACGGGGGTACGGATCGGGCATGCCTCTGTGTCTCTCGCGATGCTTCGCGCTCGGCGTCCAGCTTGGCCTGCTCGTCCCCGCGGCGCAGGCACCCAACGAGAAGCTGGCGGAGCGCGCCCAGCGCGCCGGTGAAATCGTTGCGGAGCTCGTGAAGGAGCCCGACCACTCCCCGCCCCAGTCGCTGCTCGAGAAGGCGACCTGCGTGGCCGCGGTGCCCGAGGTCGTGCAAGTGGGCCTGGGGCTCGGGGGAAAGGTCGGATTTGGTCTGGCGAGCTGCCGCACCCCCGGGGGCTGGAGCCTGCCGACGTTCGTCGGCTTGAAGGGCGGCACCTTTGGCCTCCAGATCGGCGGCCAGTCGGCCGACGTGGTGCTGGTTTTCCTCAACCAGAACGCCCCGCGCCTCATCGCCGCGTCGTCGCTCGATCTCGGGGGACAGGCCTCCGTCGCCGCCGGCCCGGTGGGCCGCAACCTCTCGGCCGAGACGGACTACAAGCTCACGGCCGAGATCTACACGTACTCGAAAACCAAGGGCCTGTTCGCCGGGATCAACCTCGCCGGTACCAAGTGGGAGATCGACTCCAAGGCGAACAAAGCGGTCTACGGTGAGAGTCGCTCGGCGGACGTGAAGGGCCTGCTCGCGACCGGCGGGACCGGAGGCCCGGGGCTGGTCCAGCCGTTCCTCAACAGCTTGCAGAAGAATATCGGACCGCTGAAGCCGTAAGCCTACTGCTTCACCCACGTAGAGCGCAGGTCGTACGTCACGGCGTAGACCAGACGATTGACGAGCTGCCCGTACGCGTTGTTGGGATCTTTAGCGGAGAAGATGGGCTCGCCGCCGATCAGGGAAAGGCCGCCGACCTTCTCACTGGCGGTCGCGCTGGAGCGCCATAGCGTCCCGCCGGACTTGGTCGACAGCAGCTCCACTGACAGCTCGGCCGAGACCGTCGCCTCCACGTGCGGCAGCGTCAGGCCAACAAGGCCGCCGCTCGGCTTCACGTTGGACACCTTGAGATGACCGAAGAAGACCACAGGAACGCCGCGCTCCCCTCCCAGCGCCTGCGCCGCCGCTGGACCGAGCTCCGCCGCACGCGTGCGCCGTAGCACCGAGTCGGCGGGCCCGAGCTCCAACATCTCGATACCCGTCTGGGCAGCCAACACGTATTCCGAGAAGCGCCGCGTGGCGAATTCGTGGAGCGAGCCCTTGGCATTCTCGGCCGTGAACGTGACGAGTCCGATCTGACCGTACGGTACGAGATTGAGGCGCGGCGGGACGAGCACGCGGTGAGCGGCGCAGGCCATGCCGGCCAAGACGACCAGCAGCACCGCGGCGAGCGGGCGCACCGGTACGGGGGAGACGCGGTTCGGTTCCCTCATGTCGTGGACACCTCGCGCTAGGGTTGATGCGACGCACCCAACATAACAAAGGGCCAGGGCCGGCGCCCCGCGCGCGGTAATTTCGGACGATCCGATGGCCCGACGCTTGACGCCCCCTGGAGCCCGGGCTATATGCCTCCAAGCCCTGGGGGGGGTGCGATGAGCGCCGAGGACGTCACGGGGGAGCGCGCGCGTGAGCGGGCCCTGCTGCAGGCGGAGAAGATGGAGACGATCGGCCGCCTGACGGGGGCCATCGCGCAGCAATTCAACGAGCTCCTCGGTGCCATCCTGACGCGCGCCGCGGCGCTCACCCAGTCCTCGCCCCCGAACCGCGACTTGGACGAGCTGAAGGAAACGGCTCGGCGCGGCGCCGAGCTGGCCCACAAGCTGCTCGGATTCAGCCGGCACAAGACGCTGGACCTGCAGCCGCTCAGCTTGAGCGAGTACGTGCGGGAGATCCTCGATAGGCAGCGCCGCGAGCTTCCCGCCAACGTCGAGGTCCAGTTCGAAGCGGACGAGGTAGGCGGCGTCGTCGAAGCCGATCCCGCGGAAGTGCGACAGATCCTGATGAACCTCGTCACCAACGCCCGAGACGCCATGCCGAAGGGGGGCACGCTGCATGTGGAAGTGCGGCGGGCGCGTCTCGGCGCGGCGGATCGACCCCTGCACGCGTGGATCGAGCCGGGAGCCTACGTGAGCGTCGCGGTGAGCGACACCGGCACGGGAATGACCGCAGCGACGCTGGCACGCGTCTTCGAGCCGTTTTTCACCACCAAACCGTTGGGGGTCGGAACCGGCCTCGGGATGGCGATGGTGTACGGCCTCGTCAAGCAGCACAAGGGGTTCGTGCACCTGTACAGCGAAATAGGCCAGGGGACTACAGCCAAGGTGTACCTGCCCGCCGTCTACCACCGGGCACCGCCGCTCAAAGCCGTCGACGACGAGATCCTCCCGGGCGGGACCGAAACGATCTTGCTGGTCGAGGACGACCCCACCATGCGCTCGGTGGCCCAGGAGCTGTTGGCGAAAGTCGGTTACCGCGTGCTCGCGGCGGTCGACGGAGAGCAAGGCCTCGCGATGTATCGAGCGCACCGCGCGGAGCTCCGCCTCGTCCTCACCGACGTCATCATGCCAAAGCTCAGCGGCTTCCAGCTCTACGAAGCCATCCGGCGAGACTCGCCGGCCCTGAAGGTGCTGTTCACGAGCGGCTTTCCCGCGCCGAACTACCGCAAGACGGTCGGCCTCGATGCCGCCGTCGCCTTCGTCACGAAGCCCTGGACGGCGAGCGAGCTGCTCGGCCGGGTGCGGACTCTGCTGCAACCCGCACCAGCTTAGGTTGACACGCCGCGCTGGCGGCGTCAGTATAGCGACGCGGAGAAGCCGATGCGCGTCGTCAGGTGGGCCAGGTTGCAGTCGTCCGCGCCATGTGGGCTGCGGCTGGGAGCGTGGTACCCGGTGACCGGGCTGACTGCGCGGGAAGCCCAGGTGCAGGTACGCGGGCGTGTTTTGATGGTGCCCCGTTCTCTCCTGGAGCTGCGCACCACGCCGCCGTTGGAGTGGACGGTGGCGCCCGGCGGCACGGACACTGCGCGGGGGCTCGTCGGAGCCCGCGACGACTATCTGGTGTGTCCGAATTGCCGTCATCGGGACGCTCTGCCGGACGCCCGAGTCCCGCGGATGCGCTGCTCGCGCTGCAATGAAGTCTTCAGCATTGCCTGGGACGAACGCTATCTTCGCACCGGGCGGGGACGCGACGGGCGCGAGCCGAGCCCCTCTTCACCCCCACACCTCGCAGGGAGCGCGCTCGGTCCGGACCATCGCATGACCAGACGCCGCATATCCGCCAGTCGCCGCTCGAGCCTCGAGCGCCGCGTCACCGAGCGCCGACGAATCTCGGTCGCCCACGCGCTCGTCGAGCGGCGGATCGGCGAGTGCCGGCGGCGCATGCTCCGACGGACTGGTCGGGATCGTCGCGGCGGGACGGAACGGCGGCACAAGGCCGCGAGTTGGTAGCGGGCATCAGTAGCTCAGCGCCGAGGCAGTGTGCTCCGCTCTGTGTACCGGAATCGTAACAACTGCACTGGTGCGACCATGGAACACGCAGGGAATGCGATGCGTTTCACTCAGGATCATAGCGCGCGGGTTGACGGGAGTCCTTGTCCTGGGTATGCTGCGACCACGATGAAACCGACCTACTCGCAATTGTGCAAGTGTGCGCACTCGAACAACACTGCGAATGCCGTGGTGTGCGCCCCGCTCGCTCGATTACGTGGGATGATGTAGCAGCACCGGCAGTGCGCAGCGCCGCTGCGAACGCCCCCACGCTTTGGTGCAGAAGCGTGGGGGCGTCGTCGTGTGAGATCCGAGTGAGGAGACAACCAAGATGATGGCGAAGGAATATTTGCTGGCAAGCGATTTCGACCAGACGTTGAGCTTCAACGATTCGGGAATCATCCTGAGCGAGATCGTGGGAATCCCGGGGTTCCGCGAAAAGGTCGCAGGCCTTTCGCGCACCAACCTCGTCCAGCAGGGTGGGGAGCTGGCGTATCTGCTGCGGCACGACCCGGACTACCGCGGAGTACGGCGCGAGCACTTGTTGGAGGCCGGGAAGCGCATCCGCCTCAAGCAGAATATCCAGCTGCTCGTCCGCCTGCTGCAGGAAGGGATCGAGGGCCACCGCTTCGCGTTCTACGTGATCTCGGCCGCCCCCGAGGAGGTCATCCAGTCGGCCCTCGAGGGCATCGTCCCCTCCGACCATATCTTCGGCACGCGGTTCGAGTACGATTCCTCCTCCGGCGAGATCCGGTCGATCGTGCGGGTCGCGGCCGGCTACGGGAAGGTGGCGGTCCTGGACGAGCTGCAGGCGGCGCTGCAGGTGGGCTCCGATCGCATCGTCTACGTAGGGGACGGCAGCTCCGACGTCCACGTGATGCTGCATGTCAACCGCCGGGACGGCTTCACCATCGCTGCGTCGGAGGCCAAGCTCGTCGCGCAGATCGCACGGCGCACCATCATTGGCGACGATGCGTTGAGCGTGCTGGTACCGCTACTCGAGGAGATCGTGGGAATGACGCCGGCGCGCATCCGGTCGTTCTTCGAGGAGCACGGCCTGGCGATCCAGGAGTGGGACAGAGTCCGAACCGACTGGCTGACCATCGGACAGAGCGCATCGGATGACGGCGCCGTGGCGTCGCTCGCGACGGCCGAGCGGTAGGCTAGGCTCATCCGAGCGGCGCGAATCCCGCCGGCTACACCTTCGCTTCCCGCAGCTGCTCTTTCACCGGCAGCTTGCGGATCCGCTTGCCGGTCGCCGCGAAGATGGCGTTGGCGACCGCGGGCATCACGGCCGACGTCCCCGGCTCGCCGATGCCCCCCGGCGCCTCCCTGCTCTTGACGAGATGGACCTCGATCGCGGGCGCCTCGTTGATCCGCAGTGCGCGGTAGTCGTTGAAGTTGTGCTGCTCGACGCGGCCGTCTTTGATGGTGATCTCGCCGAACAGGGCGGCGGTGATCCCGAAAATGACCCCGCTCTCGAGCTGGGCCGTGACGGTGTCGGGGTTCACGATGATGCCGCAGTCCACCGCGCAGACGACACGCGGGACACGGACGTCGCCCTGCTCCGACACTGACACCTCGGCGACCTGGGCGATGTAGCTCCCGAAGGCGTGCAGCAGCGAGATCCCGCGACCGCTCCCCGGGGGCAGCGGCCGCCCCCAGCCGGCCTGCAGCGCGGCGAGCTCGAGCACCGCTTTGGCGCGCGGCGACTGGTCGAGCAGGGCGCGGCGGTATTGGAACGGATCCTGCTTCGTCGCCGCCGCGAGCTCGTCGATGAAGCTCTCGACCACGAAGACGTTGTGAGTGGGCCCGACGCCGCGCCAGAACGCGGTGGGCACACCGGGCGGCTCCTGACGGACGTACTCCACGCGAATATTGGGAAGCGTATACGGCGGCTCCGCTGCTCCCTCCACGGCGTCCAGATCGAGGCCCTTGATCATCGCGCCCAGCCGGTGGACGCCGCCGGCCCGAATCACCCGCAGGGTCTTGGGAAACAGCTGGCTGATGACGCGTGCCTCGATCGACGAGCCGGCGATGCGGTGCGACCAGGCGAGCGGCCGGCCGCGCTCGTCCAGGCCGGCGGCGATCCGGTCGTAATAGTAGGGCCGGTACATGTCGTGCTGGATGTCTTCTTCGCGCGTCCACACGACTTTCACGGGACCGGGGACCTGCATCGCGATCTGCACGGCGCGGATGATGAAGTCCACCTCGAGGCGCCGGCCGAAGCCGCCGCCCAACAGATGGTTGTGGACCTGAACGCGCTCCCGCGGCAGACCGGTCAGCTTCGCGGCGGCGGTGCGGGCGAACGTCGGCACCTGCGTGCCGACCCAGATCTCGCACCCGTCCCGGCGTACGTGCACGGTGCAGTTCACCGGCTCCATCGTCGCGTGCGCGAGGAACGGCACCTCGTAGACGGCCTCGACCTTACGGGCGGCGCCGGCCATGGCCCGCGCGACGTCGCCGTCTTTGCGCGCGACCACGCCCGGCTGCTGCGACGCCGCTTCGAGCTGGCGCACGATGTCGGCCGTACTGAGCTTGGCGTTCGGCCCCTCGTCCCAGCGGATGTCCAGCGCGGCGAGGCCCTGCTTCGCCGCCCACATGTGATCGGCGACCACGGCCACGGCATCGTCGAGCCGCACCACCTGTTGGACGCCCGGGATCGCCTTCGCGTTCGAGTCATCGACGCTCGCGAGCTTGCCGCCGAACACCGGACAGGCGGCCAGCGTGGCGACCTTCATGCCGGGGAGCTGCACGTCGATCCCGAATTGCGCCGCGCCGTTGATCTTGTCGGGGCTGTCCAGGCGCTTGGCGGGCGTGCCGATCAGCTTCCAGTCCTTCGGATCCTTCAGCGGGACGGTGCGCGGCACCGGCAGCGTCGCCGCCTTGTCGACCAGGGCGCCGTAGCCGAGCTTGCGCCCCGTCGCTCCGTGGACGACCTCACCCCGTTCGGCGCGGCACGACGCGGCGTCGACGTTCCACGCCTGCGCGGCGGCGGCCACGAGCAGGGCGCGCGCCGCGGCGCCGGCGTGGCGCAGCGGCTCGAAGTTGCCGCGCACCGACGTCGAGCCCCCCGTTTCCTGGACACCGAACAGGGGTTCGGCGTAGCGCGCGTCGTCGGCCGGGGCGTGCTCGAGCTGAACCTGGCTCAGGTCGACTTCCAGCTCCTCCGCCAGCAGCATGGGCATGGAGGTGTACGTCCCCTGTCCCATTTCGACCTTGTGCATGATCAGCGTCACACGGCCGTCGCGATCGACACGAATGAAGGCGTTGGGGGCGAACCAGTCATTCTGCACACGCCGCGGCACAGGCAGACTGAAGCCGAGCAGCAGACCGCCGCCGACGGCGGCGCTGGCCTCGAGGAACGTCCGGCGGGAAAGGGTGCGCGCCATGTGATCAGCCTCCCGCCCGCTTGATCGCGGCACGGATCCGCACGTAGGTGCCGCAGCGGCAGATGTTGCCCGCCAGCGCCGCATCGATATCGGCGTCGGTGGGATGCGGCTTGCTCGCGAGCAGCGCGGCGGCGGACATGATTTGCCCCGACTGGCAGTAACCGCACTGGACCACGTCCAGATCGAGCCACGCCTGCTGCACTTTCCTGCCGCTCGGCGTGTTGCCCACACCCTCGATCGTCGTGATCTGCTTCCCGGCCGCCGCGGCGACCGCCGTGACGCAGGAGCGCACCGGCCGGCCGGCGACGTGCACCGTGCAGGCACCGCACAGCGCCATGCCACAGCCGAACTTGGTGCCGGTCAGGCCGATCACATCCCGCAGCACCCACAAGAGCGGCATGTCGCCCGGGACGTCGACCGTATGAGCCTTGCCGTTGATGCTTAACGTGACCATGGCCCTCGTCCCCGAAGTGTCGTAAGGAATCTGCCTGCGCGGAGGGCGTCGCGACAGGTCGCGCCGCGCTGCCCCGGAGCGTGGCGGGACGCCCCAGGAACTCCGTGGCCAGATAGTTCATTAGTGAAGGAACAGTATGGCTAAGCCTCTCTCCATTATTGGACCGTTGCTCGCCGCGGCGCTGATCGTCGCTCGAGGCGAGGCGGCCCAGACGCAGCCGTCCGAAGGGCGCGCCAAGACGGCGGTGTTTCAGCCCCTCGTCGCCGATCCCAAAGAGCCGCAGTTCTTCGCTGCCTACCTCTGGGAGCGCTCGGCGCGGCTCGGGTCGCGCCTGGGCAGCGTCGGCTTCGGTCAGACCTTCGGCGTCGCGGGAGGACGGGACTGGGAGGTCTCGATCGCCGCGGCCGTGTTCTCGCAGTTCGACTTGGCGCGGGCCACGGCCGACCTGATGAACACCGACTACCGCGTCGGCGTCCCCGTGACGTACCGGCACGCCGCCCTGACGGCGCGGTTCCAGCTGTACCACCAGAGCTCTCACCTGGGCGACGAGTACATGGCCCACACCAACGCGCAACGGGTGGACCTGTCGTTCGAAGCCGCGGAGCTGCTCGTCGCCCGGGACATCGCGAATTGGCGGATCTACGGCGGCGGCGAGTACACCTTCACCCATTCGCCGGCCGACCTGAAGCCCGGCGTGCTGCACGGCGGCCTGGAATACCGGCCGCCGGGGGTGCTGGTACGAGTCGGCCGGCTCGCCGCCGGTCGCCTGGTGGCGGCCGTGGACGCCAAGTCCTTCGAAGACCGGCGCTGGGACGTGGGGTGGAGCGCGGTCACCGGGCTCGAGCTGGGCGACCCGAGCGCTCGCCCGGAGTCCGGCTGGCGCTGGAGCGTGCTGCTGAAGGCGTATGCGGGACCCGCGCCGTATGGTGAGTTCTTTCGCGATCGTGTGTCGTCGCTCGGACTCGGCATCGGTTTGGCGCTGTGACGTACTGTGCCAATCGCCCGGGGCATTCGTGTCGAAGCGTACCCCACAGCAGAACCCCGCTAACTCCCGGTAGCGAACCGCACGGCGCCCAGGTCGGCGAGGCTGGCCAGCGCCGCCTCCAGGTCCGCGGCGCGCAAGCCGGCCTGGCGCGCCAGGTCGGCCAGCGTCTTGCGCCCGTCGGCGAGCTCGACGACGCTGGCGACCGCCGCATCGGCTCGCGCGACCGTTACGCGCCCGTGCGGCGAGCGCGCGATGAGTAGCTTGACGCGCCGCTCCGGCGCCTGCGGCACCTCGGTCCAGGGTTCGAGCAGCCGGGGCAGCACGGTAGGCAGGTCAAAGGCCAGCTCCAGGAGCACCGTTCCTTCCACGAGCTCCGGCGGCGCCCCCTTCCCCCGTTCCCCTTCCCCTTTCCCCGTTTCTCGCCATACCCTCGGGCCTGCTTCCGCGATCATCATCGCCTGCTCGTACCGCAGCAGGTCGCTCAGGTAGGGGATCGGCGGCGCAGGGGTAGGCGCTTGCACGTGCCGCACGACCGTGCCGGCGACGGCGCGCGCCGTCTCGCGGCTGCCCAGCACCGCCGTCGCGAGCAGCGCGTCGAAGCCGGCGCTGCGCAGCACTGCCTCGGGGCGCCGCCGCGTGACCGCCGCCAGCGACCGGGAGTACTTGAAGAAGTGGACGATGCGCTCGTAGTAGAAGTGCCGGGCCAGAAAGCGCGCGAATCGCTCCAGCCGCCCCGCATCGGCGAGTTCGCGGTCCCGCCACTCGCGCGACGCGCGAAACGGTGCGTCTGCGAGCGCGCGCAGCACCAGGTCCTGCAAGCCGCGGTCGCTCACAACGCCCGACGGATCCGCTCGACGCTGCGGAGCAGCACGTCGGCCGTGAGCGACGGGGAGAAGGCGTCGAAGGTCACGGCCCTCGCTCGCGGGCACCGGCTCACCGCCAGCGCCATGAAGTCGAGCATCACCTCCGTGGGCTCGGTCGGCGCGATCCACGGCCCCTGCAGGTCTTCGTCCTGTGCTACTCCCGCTACGTGGAGCTCGACGACCTGCTCCAGGGGGAACTCCGCCAGCCACGCGGCCGGGTTCACGCCGCGGTAGTGCGCCTCCAGCCAAACGTGCGGCAGGTCGAGCAGAAACCCGGCCGCGGTCTCGTCGAAGAAGCGGCGCAGCCATACCGGCTCGGGGAGTTGGCTCGCCTTGACGTCGAAGAACCCCGGGATGTTCTCCATCACCAGCGGCTGGTCCAGCCGTGCCTGCAGCGCCTTCGCATTGGCGACGAAGCGGCGCAGGAACTCCTCGGTGTACAGCGGCGGGAAGACGTAGTTGATGTTGTAGCGGCCGTCCTCGGTGTGCAGACACTGGAAGTGCTCGGCCACCCAGGGGGTGCCGTACAGCTCGGCGAGGGCACGGGCGCGCGCGATGGAGCGCTCGTCCAGCGGCTCCGACAGCTGGCCCAGGTAATCGTGCAGCAGCAGCGTGTAACGCTGTTTGATGGCCGGCCAGTGCGGGTCGGACGGCGCGGGCGGGTCGGCCATCGCGAGATGGTCGATACCCGTCGCGCGAGCGAGATCGGCGCCGAGGTGCGGGTTGTAGAAGGCACCGACCCAGATGGCGGACATCAGACGTCAGACCTCAGACCTCAGACCTCAGCAAGTCCCTGTTCAACGAGCTGGTCGACGAACACCTTGACCTGGGCCGCGATCATCGGCTTGTCACCCCGGTCTGTCCACTCGGCGGCGAGCGCCTCGTAACGGGTCTGCCCGTCCAGCCGCGCCGCGATGAACCGCTCGCGCTCCCCCCAGGTGCGGGCGGCCGCGCCGAGCTGTGGCGTCCCGGTGGCGGGTCGAAAGACGTCGGAGACGATGGCGTCGATCGCACGGCAGGCGTCGGGTGTCAGGGGTCGGCGGTCAGGGGCGAAGACTTCGTCGACCTGCGTGCCGTTCCGAGCTCCGACCAGGACGATACTCACTCCCGGCCGGGCACGCAGCCAGCCCAACGCCAACCCGAGGAGCGATGTCCCTTCTCGTTGCGCGATGGGTCGCAGTCGCTCGATCACGCAGCTCCGCCGCTCGAACTCCTTGCCCTTGAACCAGTAGATCTGGCGGCGGTGGTCGCCCTCGGGAAATTGGGGCGGCCCGGCGTATTTGCCGGTGAGCAGGCCGGCGGCAAGCGGTCGGTAGGCGAGGAAGGCGAGGCCGCGGTCGCGGCACAGCGGCAGCTCGCGCTCCTCGACGTCGCGGTCGAACAGGTTGTAAGGGGCTTGATAGGTCGCGAGCGGCGCGATGCTGAGGGCCCGCTCGAGCTGCAAGTGGGTCGCGTTGCACAGGCCGAGCGCGAGCGCCTTCCCCTCGACCTGGAGCGTCTGGAGCTTCTCGAGCTGCCACTCCCAGCGCTCCAGCGCCTCGTGCAGCTGGGCAACGTCCACGTAGTCGGTGTCGAGCCGACGCAGCGAGGCCTCGAGCGATGCGCGCGGGTCGTCGCGGGGACCGACCTTGGTGGCGATAGCCACATCTTCCCGATGGGCGTGGAGCGCGCGACCCAACAGCCGCTCCGACTCGCCCCCGCCGTAGATCGGTGCAGTGTCGAAGAAGGTGACGCCGCACTCCACGGCGCGCCGGATCGCCGCCTCGCGCTCGCGCTCCGCTCCCGCCGTCCCCCAGCCGGCGCCGCCCACCGCCCATCCTCCGAACCCCAGTCGCGGCTCCGCACCCAGGAAACGCGAAAGGGGCCCGAGATCGGTCCGGGCCCCTTCGTGCATCCAGCCGATCTCCCTCAGGAGTGGCAGGTGGGCTGCAGCTCGCTCGTCTCGACGATCTCGGGACGATGACAGCTGGGCACCAGTTCCTGCGTCTCGACGATCTGCATTGGTAAATCCTCCCTGCTTGGGGAAACAGAACGACGGCTGGTCAGCTTACCATAACGGGTTGCCGTCGCACCCGTCAACCGATAACTCTGAGCCGTGATCGCGATCCACGCGTTGCTCACCGAGAACGATCTCGCCGACGAATTCGTCGCGGCGTTTCGGGCGCGCCGCTTCGCCGAGAAATTCTTCTATTGGTTTCCCTTGTCCGTGCGGGCCTGGCTGGCCCTCTGCTCGGACGGAGCCTACCGCAACTACGTGCGGTCGCGGTCCCTCATCGCGCAGTCCGCGGACGACCTGGCGCGCCTCATCCGTCCCGGTCCGCTCGAAGTCTTGAGCCTGGGCTCGGGCCAGGGGGACAAGGATCTGCTTCTCATGAACGCGCTGCAGGCTCACGGAGTTCGCGTCTCCTACGTTCCCGTCGACACGAGCCAGGCGCTGCTGGAACTGGCCTGCCTGGGAGCCATCGGGGCGGGACTCCCGGTGCAGGGGATCAAGGCCGATTTCACCCGCCCCGATCACCTCGCCGCGCTCGCCCCCGACCCCGACGCGCCCCCGCGGCTGGTCCTGCTGCTCGGCAACACGCTGGGTGCCTTCGACCCACTCGCCGCGGCGCGCCAGCTGCGCGCGCTGCTGCGACCGCACGACTCACTGCTCGTGGACGGCGAGATCTACGCCGCTCAGCAGACCGTCGCGGGCTACGACAACCCGCTCAACCGCCGTTTCGCCTGGGCACCGCTCGTCGCGGTCGGCATCACCGAGCAAGACGGCGAGCTCGTTTTCGAGGACGGCGTGGACGCTCGGCTCCCCGGCCTGCACCCGCTCGCCAAACACTTCCGCGCGACGCGCGACGTCGCGGCCCATGTGGGCGGCGAGTCGCTGATGCTGTCCGCCGGAGAGCGGCTCGAGCTGAACCGCTCCTACAAGTACGACGCCGACACCTTCCGGCGGATTCTCACCGACGCCGGCCTCGCGGCACGGTGGCACGGCACGAGCGACGACGCCCGCTTCCTGATGGTCCTTGCGGGGCCGGCGTGACAGCGACTCTCGAGGTGCGGGGGCTCGGGTACGCGCTGCCGGCGAGCGGCCGGAACCTGGTGCAAAACGTATCCTTTACCGTGGGCGTCGGCGAGACCCTCGTTTTGCTGGGCCGCAGCGGGTCGGGAAAGACGACCACCCTGAAACTCATCAACCGGTTGCTCGAGCCGACCGCCGGGGAAGTGCTGGTGGCGGGGGAGCGCGCCGCGGGTCTCGAGCCGACGCGGCTGCGGCGTCGCATCGGCTATGTGATCCAAGAGGTGGGGCTGTTTCCCCACTTTACCGTGGCGCAAAATGTCGGGCTGGTGCCGCGGCTCGAAGGATGGCCCGCCGAGCGCATCGCCGCACGGGTGCGGGAGCTGCTCGCCCTCGTGGGGCTCGACCCTGGGGCGTTCCTGGCGCGCTACCCGCACCAGCTCTCGGGAGGCCAGCGCCAACGGGTCGGCGTGGCCCGTGCTCTCGCCGCCGATCCCCCGCTGCTGCTGCTCGACGAGCCGTTCGGCGCGCTCGACCCCATCACCCGGGTGGAGCTGCAGCGCGAGTTCCGCGGCCTCGAGGGCCGGCTCGGGAAGGGAATGGTGTTCGTGACACACGACGTGCGGGAAGGCCTGCTGCTCGGGACGCGCATCGGGCTGATGCACGAAGGCCGGCTCGCATTCCTGGGGACGCCGGACGAGTTCCGGGGGTCGACCGACCCGGAGGCCGTGGCGTTCATGAGCGCGGCTGACCCCGGGCCGGCGGCCCGGGGTTAGCCGAGGAACGATGAGCCTCCTGTCCTTCTACTCCCGCAACGCCGCCGAGCTGGTGGGACTGACCTGGCAGCACGTCTATCTGGTCGCCGTCTCGACGGGCGCCGCGATCGTCGTCGGCGTGCCGCTCGGCATCGTCCTCACGCGCCGTCCGGCGTGGCGGGCGCCGGTGCTCGGGCTGGCGAACGTGTTTCAGACGATTCCCAGCCTCGCGCTGTTCGGGTTTCTCATCCCGGTCTTCGGGATCGGGGCCTGGACCGCGATCACCGCCCTCATCGTCTACGCGCTGCTGCCGATCATCCGGAACACGTATACGGGCATCGCCGGCGTGGACCCGGCGGTGCGCGAGGCGGGCCGGGGCATGGGCATGACCGATGGCGAGCTGCTGCGCCTGGTGGAGCTGCCGCTCGCCGCCGGCGTGATCCTCGCCGGGATCCGGGTCGCGACCGTGGTGAGCGTGGGCGTGGCGACGATCGGGGCGGCGATCGGCGCGGGCGGGCTCGGCGTCTACATCTTCCGCGGCGTGGCGACGGTGGACGACACGCTGATCATGGCGGGCGCGCTGCCCGCCGCGCTCATGGCTCTGGCGGCGGACGGGGCGCTCGGGTTCGTGGAACGGAGAGTGGCGTGGGGGGCGAAGTGAGGGACGCGGGTCGACGCGCCGTCACGGTCGCACTGTCGCTCGTGCCGTTGCTCGCCGGCTGCAAGTCGCACGACCGCATCGTTGTGGGCGCGAAGAACTTCACCGAGTCCGACCTGCTGGCGGAGATCGTGGCGCAACAGATCGAGCGTCGGCTGCACGTGCCAGTGCAGCGGCGGCTGCACCTGGGCGGCACGTTCGTGTGTCATCAGGCGATCACGGCGGGGCAGATCGATCTGTACGTCGAATACTCGGGCACCGCGTTCACGGCGGTGCTCAAGCAGCCACCGATTGCCGACCGCGACAGCGTGTTCCGCTGGGTCGCGAGCGCGTACAGCCGCGAGTTCGGGCTGCGCTGGCTCGCGCCCTTTGGGTTCGACAACACCTTCGCCATCCTGGTGCGCGGGGCCGACGCCGAGCGGTACGGGCTGAAGACCATCGCCGACTTGCGCAGGGTGGCCCCGCGCTGGCACGCGGGCTTCGGCTACGAGTTCCTCGAGCGTGCCGACGGCTTCCAGGGGTTGGCGCGAGCCTACGGGCTGCGTTTCGCCGCGCCCCCGACGGCGATGGACCTGGGCCTCACCTACCGCGCGCTGGCGGACGGGAAGGTGGATGTGATCGCCGGGAATTCGACGGACGGGCAGATCGCGGCGCTGCACCTCGTCGCGCTGCGCGACGAGCAGCACTATTTCCCGCCCTACGAAGCGGCGCCGGTAGTGCGGGCGGGAACCCTCGCGCGCTACGCCGGACTGGCGCCGGCGCTGGACGAGCTCGGGGGGAAGATCTCGGACGACGAGATGCGCCGCCTCAACGCGGCCGCGGACGTGGAGCACCGGGACATCCGGACCATCGCGCAGCAATGGCTCGAGGCGCACGTTCCGTGAGCGCCCGCATCATCCGCACCTATCTCCTCATCACGGGCCTGTTCAACCTGGCGATGTCGCTCATCTGGGGCATCGACACGCTGTTCAAGCTCCACGCCGGCCTCGACATCTTCCAGGTGATGCTGACGAACGCCGCCTTCACGCTCGGGAACGTGCTGTTCGAAATCCCGACCGGCGTCGTGGCGGATACGCTGGGCCGGCGGGTGTCGCTGCTGCTGTGCCTCGGGACGCTGTTCGTCACGACGTTGCTGTACGTGGCGATCGCGCGCTTCGGCTGGGGATTCTGGCCGTTCGTGTGGGTGTCGGTGTTCCTCGGGCTCGGCTACACCTTCTACACGGGGGCGGTGGATGCCTGGTTGGTGGATGCACTCAAAGCGACGGGCTACACCGGGCCGCTCGAGCCGGTGTTCGCGCGCGGCCAGATGACGTTCGGGGCGGCGATGCTGGTCGGCACCTTGGGCGGGGGCCTGCTCGGCCAGCTCGACTTGGCCGCGCCGTATCTCGTGCGCGCCGCGGTCGTGGTGCCCCTGTTCGGGCTCGCATGGTGGGGCATGCCGGAGCCCGGGTTCACGCGTCGCGCGCTCACGCTGGCGCGCGTGCCGGCCGAGATGCGCCGCGTGTTCGTGGAAGGGATGCGGTACGGGCTGCACCATCCCGTGGTGCGTCCCGTGATGCTGGCTTCGCTCGTCTCGATGAGCTTCATGATCTTCGGGTTCTACAGCTGGCAGCGCTACTTTCTCGACCTGCTCGGGCGGGAGGCGGTGTGGGTGTCGGGCGTGATCGCCGCGCTCACATCGCTCACGTTGATCGCCGGCAACGCGCTGGTCACGCCGCTCACGCGGGTGCTGCGCACGCGCACGGGGCTGCTGATCGGGTCCGTTGTCGTGCAGACCGCAGCCATCGTGTTGTGCGGCCTGCTGCGCAACTTCTACGTCGTCGTGGCGTTGTATCTCGTGTACGGTATCGCACTCGGCGTGCTGATGCCGGTCAAGCAGGGCTACCTGAACGCTCACATCCCATCGGCTCAGCGCGCGACTATCATTTCGCTCGATTCGTTCTTCGCGAACCTGGGCGGCGTGGCGGGGCAGACGGGGTGGGGCTGGCTGGCGCGGATGCGGAGCATCGCCGACGCGTGGGTCGCCGCGGGAGCCGCGCTCATGTTGGGCGTGCCGCTGTACTGGGTGGCACGACGGAGGGACCGGGTGCTGGACCGGTTCTAGGGGTCCCCTGCCGGCGTTCCCCATCCTGAAGGATGGGCTCGGCGCGGCACAACGCTAAAGCGTGGTGTGTGCTTTAGCACAGTGCTTCGCCGAGCCCACGCTTTAGCGTGGGAACTGCGCCGCGAACTTGGGCAGCTCCCTCCGGTGCCGGGTCAGGAACTCTTCGTAGATGTGAGAGTCGGTATAATCCCGCATCTCGCAGATGTTGTCCCCCCGGAACCGGATGACCACGCAGGTGCGCTGGTCCATCACGTCCTCCGGGGCGCTCTTGAGCCAGCTCCGTTCCCGGATTTCCACGATCACGCGCTCCTCGGCGTCGTACCAGTCGCGCCACACGTCCTCATAGCCCCACTCGGCCGCCCCCAGGCCGGGCTCGCGGTTCCACAGCGCATCGAGCACCCGCTCCCGACCCCGCCACTCGCCGCCAATCGGCGGCACCCCGGCCACCCAGTACGCGATGTCGTCGTGAAAGATCTTTCCCACCGCCGCGCGATCACCGGCGACCAACGCCTTCTCGTACCCCTTGGCGATATCCATCCGCCTGCTCATACGATCGCCTCTTCCGGGTTGGCCAGGGGGTTCGCCTTGCGGCCGGCCCGCTCCATCGGCTTCTCCATCATCGCGTGGTTCTGCTCCAGGATCTTCCAGAAGTCCACCGCCCGCTCCACCAGCTCACGCGCCGCTTCGCGCAGCGCCTCGCTCGCTTGCACCTGCCGGACGTTGTTTTGCATGTCTTCGGCGTCCCAGCCGCGCGAGTGCGCAATGAAGGGGAACGGCGGGAACACGAAGCCGAGCTCGGACCAAAAGGTGAGCATGCCGCCGGCCACCGCCTGGATGTTGTCCTGTCCGCCCGTGATGATGAACGCCGCGACCTTGTTCTTGATGAGCCGGTTGTTGTGGATGGTGATTTGGTTTTGCACGCAGTTCAGCCGCTCCGCGAGCTTGTAGTACAGCGACGACGCATTGCCCCAGCGGATCGGGGTGGAGATGATCACCACGTCCGCCCAGTGCACCAGGCCTTCGTACACGGCGGAGAGCTGGTCGTCGGGGTCGCGCTCAGTGATGGCGCACGGCCAGGTGCAGGCGTGTGACGCCTTGGAATAGTTGCCCTCGCAATGCTGAAACTTGAGGGTGCGCAGTTTGATCAGCTGCGTGTCGGTCTGGAGGTCGCGCGCCCTCGTCATGGCGTGCTCGAGCAGCGCATCGGACGTCGAGAAGCGCGGGTTGGCTTCGTCCATCGCGGTCGTCGAAATGCCGAGCACACACGGCGGCGCGCCGGGGGGCTTGGAGTGGGTTTCCAGCAGGTGCGACGGCTTGTGCTTGACGAGCTTACGCGGCATCACGGGCGGGGTCTGAACGTACACCCCGTCCTGACGCTCCTCGACGGCGAACGACGGCACCTGCTCCTCGTCGTAGCCCGCGGGCCCCTTTCCGGTGACCACACTGTACTCCCAACCGTGCCAGGGGCACATCACGAACTCCCCCCGCACGCGGCCCTCGCACAGCGGCCCGCCCTTGTGGTTGCAGATGTTGGAAATCGCCGTGAAACGGCCGTCGTGCAGGAACACCGCGATCTGATGACGTTCGAGCTTGACGGAGAACGGAACGCGCGCGAGCAGCTCGTCGCGGAGCCCGAGTCGGTGCCAGGTGGCCATGAGTGCTCACTGGATGGGTAGAGGTATCGAACCTACCGCCGTAGTTACGCTGCGGAACCGGCAGTCGGGTTTGTGGTGGCCGGCGCGAGCTGCGGCGCCGCCCTGCGCGCGGCGAGGGTTGCGGTCGCTAGCGCCCCGGCGCTGCCGTCGCGCTCGACAGCTCGGTGAGCGCCACGGCGCGGATCTGCCCCGCTTGTCCCGTGAGCAGGCGGCGGTGGTAGTCGACTTGGCCCAGGTGATAGGTGAAATGCGCCGCGAGATGGAGCAGGAAGTCCCCCGTCGTCACGTTCATCCCACCCACCGGCTGCGGGTATGGCTGCGCGAGATCCCGCTCGCTCAGGCGCGCCATGGCGCGCGCCACCGCATCGAGCGCCGCATCGATCCCTCGCAGCACTTCGACACGCGGCACGTCGCGCCGCTGGAATTCGGCGTCGCGGTCGCGCACGTACCCGGTTTCGCCCAGCACGGCGCCGAGGAAGTACTGGAGGTTGCCCGCCAGGTGGAGTGCCAGGTTCCCCGCGGAGTTCGAGATGCCGGGCTGAACCCGCCACAAGTCCCGCTCGTTGGGATACGCTTCGATCTCGCGCCGCAGGGCCCGGAGGTCGCGGGCGAGGATGCCGCCGATCCATGAAGTGAGCATGGCGAGAGAACCTAGCCCCGGAGCAGCCCTGCGGCGAGGACCGAGACAAAGACCCGAAGCCCGGCAGCGCGATGCGCGCTACCGGGCTTCACAGGGCCGTCGGTCGTGCTTGCGACTGGAGTCGAGGCTACGCGGAACCAGCCGGTTGCAGGCTCCGCTTGCGGGCGCTCGCCTCGGGGAGGGCGGGGAGCTGCCCGGCCTTCTGCATCCACCCCTCCCGCTGGTTCACCTCGACCCAGAATATCACGCCGTCGGTGCCGCAGTGCTCACAGGCGCCGTGAAGCATGTACACGCCCCACTCGAGGGTGAACCCGGCCACCTTGGTCGGCCACACTCTGTGGGACCGCTTCGCGCCGCACGCGCGGCAAGGCACCTCCACCACCTGCGGCCAGTCGCCGTTCCACCACACCGAGTTGTGGGGCCGGAATCTGGTGTACAGATCGTAGCTTTCTAGGAACTCCCTCACGTCCGTCGCCACAGGGTACCTCCGCGCGAGCGTCCCGACTGCGAGCCGATAAACCGCTTGTGTGGCGGCGAAGCTACGGGGCGAGTTTTCACTCGTCAAGGTTTAGTGTGTCGCCCCCGCGACATAGCGCATGCGCAACAGTGACCACCATTATCTTGCATGACCGCCGCCGCTCCCTGGGCCCCACCGCGTTGGCCGCCCTCCGTCATCCCGCTCCTCCTCGTCAACGCCATCCCCTTGGTCGGGGTCCTTGCCCATCACTGGACGGTCTTTGTCGTCTTGCTCCTGTACTGGTGCGAGAACGTAGTCGTCGGCGCGTTCAACGTGCTCCGCATGGTGTGCGCGTATCCGCAGGTGAGCATCGCGTGGGTGGGGAAGCTCTTTGTGATCCCTTTCTTCATGGTGCACTACGGGATGTTCACGTTCGTACACGGCATCTTCGTTCTCAGCCTGTTCGGCGGAGGGCAGACCCACGGAGGCGGGGGCGGCGCATCGGGCGTGCCCGGGCTGATCGAAGCGGTTCGGCAGGCCCAGCTCGGCGTCGCGGTGGCGGCGCTCGTCGGGAGCCACGGGTTTTCCTTCGTTCACAACTATCTCGCGAACGGCGAGTACCGTCGCGTCCAGCTCACACAGCTCATGACGCTACCGTACCGGCGTGTGGCCGTGCTGCACATCACGATTCTCGGTGGCGGCCTCCTCGTGACGGCCCTCGGGTCGCCGCTGCCGGCGCTCGTGGTCCTGATCCTGGGGAAGACGGCCATCGACGTAGCGACCCACAGGGCCGAGCGAAACAACCTCGCAGAGACGTCGATCGCCCCGGCTCACGGGAACTAACCCCCTACTGCCGGCACGGGGCGGTCGGATCCGGCTTGGGATGGTCCACGACCACTCGGTGGTCCAGGTCGGCCACATGGACCGCGACGTCCTCCACCAGACTCGCGACCCGGGCCATGTGATCGTAGTCGATATACTCGGGCTCGTCGGTCACCTGGTGGTAGTCGGAGTGCAGCCCCGTCGTGAAGAACGTGATCGGGATGCCGTAGCGCGCATACTCATAGTGGTCCGAGCGGCAATAGATGTTCGACGGGTGGCCGTCCGCGTCCATCGCGTAGTCGAACGCGAGGCCGTGGTGGCCGTCCTTGTTCACCGTCTCGATCAAGTCGCCCAGCTCGGTCGAGAGGCGGCGGGAGCCGACCAGCTGCACGTAGCCGGGCGCGCCGTGGAGCGGCACGGAGTCCTTGGTGCGTCCGGTCTCGTCGTCCGCACTCCCGCGGCCCACCATATCCATGTTGAGCTGCGCCACGATCGAGTCCCGCGGCAGGGTGGGATGGTCGGTGAAGTAGCGCGAGCCGAGTAGCCCCTTCTCCTCGCCGGTGTGCCACACGAACAGGATCGAGCGTTTCGGCTTCTGCTTGAGGGCCGCGATCTGCTCCGCGATCTCGAGGACCGCGACGGAGCCGGAGCCGTCGTCGTCCGCGCCGTTCGAGATCGAGTCCCGGCGATCGGCCGCCGCCGCGGAGTGCCGGGCGCGGAACGCGGCGAGCGCCGAGTCGACCCGCGCCTGTAGCTCCGGCGTGGCGCGCTTGGCGGCGTCGTCCGCTCCTTCGGGACGCACGATGTGGTTCCAGATGCGGATGGAGTCGTGGTCCACGGGGGCATGGTTGAATCCGATGTGGTCGTTGTGGCCGCCGATCGCGACGTACTCGCCCCTGAGCTTCGGGTCGCCGCCGGGGACGATGCCTACGACGTTCCGGGCCGGGTATGCGGCGGGTTCGACCGAGTACCGCAGGCTCAGCGCGGCGGTCCCGCCCGCCGCCCCGACGGTGAGCTGCTCCAGCGGCGTGCTGAACATCTTCGCGGCAGCGACGTGCCCGATCAGCAGTACGGGCGTCGGCCGCTCCCCCCCCGCCGGAGCGTCGTCGAGAAACGATTGCGGGCGCCGGAAGAAGCCGAGGAAGGGTGGTGGCAGGCTGTCCAGGCCCACGAGCGCGACGGCCACGGCGCCCTTGATCCGCGGCGCGGCGCGCAGCGCGCGCAACCCGCCGAAGCCACCGGCCACGGCGAGCACGACGAGCTTGCCGCTCGCCTGTTCCGCTGCGATCAGGTGCGTCGTGTCCCGCGCCTCGCCCCCGTACACGATCGGCACCGCGTGGTTGTCGAGACGCTCGCGGGTGAGGGGCACGTAGTCGCCGAACGGGACGAGCGCTGCACCGCCGACGGCGAACGTCGAGGTCGTGTCAAACGTGCGCGCCTTGAGCGGGATTGTCTGGAAGTACGTTCCGCTGTCGCCCGCCGGGACGAGCCCCATCCGCCTCGCCTCCCGGGCGATGTACTCCGTCCCCTTGAAGTTGCCGATCGTCCCCGCCTCGCGCCCCTCGAGCGAATCGTCCGCCAGGATGTAGAGCCGGGTCATGAGGTCACCGGCCGTGATCGCCGGGACCGTGCGTTGGGGGGAGTGCTTCAAGGGGAGCGGAGTCTGTGCCAGGGCGGCGGGAGCAAGCAGCAGCGCGAGCGGGGCAGGACGATAATGGCGCATGGAGTCTCCGATGGAGAGCGTCGCGGCGCTCAGGGTGTCGGCGGCAGCACGTCGACCTCGACGTTCGACGGATACTGTGCCGTGCGATACACCCGATGCACGCGGGCCTTGTAGTCCTCGGCCCGCGCCTGGAAGATGTTGGGCACGAAGGTCTGCGGGTTCCGATCGTACAGCGGGAACCAGGTGCTCTGCACCTGGACCATGATGCGGTGGCCCTTCTGGAACGTGTACGCCTGCTGGTGCAGGTCCACCGTGAATGGCTGGACGGTGTTCGGCGGGATCGCCTCCGGACGCTCCCAGCTCTGGCGGTACCGCCCGCGCATGATGTCTGCCGTCACCATCAGCTCGTAGCCCTGCATCTCCGGCCGGCCCGCCACGGTGTCGGGATAGACGTCGATGAGCTTCGCCACCCAATCGGCATCGCTGCCGGTGGTCGCGGCGTAGAGGTGCGCCACAACGTCGCCCGCCACCGCCACATCCTCGGTGAGCGGGGCGGTCTGCCAGGTGAGCACGTCGGGCCGCCCGTCCACGAAGCGTTGATCTTCGGTCTCCCAGCGCCGCCAGCGCGAGGTGCGCGAGTAGGTGAGCTCGACCGGTCGCGGGCGGTACGGCACGGGATGCGCCGGGTCGGACGTGAACTGGTCGCTCCCCTCGGCCGCCGTCGGCGCATCGAACGACAGCGCGCCGTCGGCGCGGCAGTACAGCCGCCGCGGCACGGCGTTCGCGGGGGGCCATGTGTCGAAGCTGCGCCAGGTGTTCGTGCCGGCGTCGAACAGCCACGCCTTAGGGAACCGCCCGTCTCCTTCGCCCTTAAGCCAGTACGCGAACCAGCGGGACTGGAGCTCCCGGTACTCGACCCCGGTAGGGCGGCGGAAGCGGACGTTGCCCAGCGCCGTGCCGGAATCGCCAGACCACTGGCCGTGGTACCACGGACCCATCACCAGGTGCGCGAGGCGCGCGGTGTCGGTGCGCTCGATCGCCGCGTAATGGGCGAGCGGACCGTACTCGTCCTCCTGGTCCCACCATCCTCCCACCACGAGCGTCGGTACGGTCGCGTGACTCATATAGCGCGGCAGCGCGCGGGCCCGCCATGCTGAATCGTACGCCGGATGCTCCGAGAAGCGGTGCCAGCTCGGCCACCGATCGGCGCGTGCGGTGCGGGCGAGCGCGCCCAGGGTCGGAAACGAGCGGTACCACTCGTACAGGTCGTAACGGGACGGCGACGGATCTTCGCTCTGGTCGGACGAGGACTCCATGCTCCAGGTGTACTCGGTGCCGTAGCTCAACCGAAACGCCCCCTGGTGGAAGAAATCGTCGCCCATCCAGGTGTCGCCCATCGGCGCCTGGGGTGAGATCGCCTTGAGGGCGGGGTGCGGGCCCATCCCCGTGACGGCCGTGAGCCACCCCGGGTACGAGACACCGAATGTGCCGACCTTACCGTTGTTGTTCGGCACGTTCTTCACGAGCCAGTCGATCGTGTCGTAGGCGTCGGTGCTCTCGTCGATCGCCCGAGATCCCCCGCGCGGCGGGCGATTCATATCGAACGTGCCTTCGGAGCCGAACCGACCGCGGATGTCACCGAAGACGATGATGTAACCCTCCAGGCCGAGTTCCTTGGCGCGGCGCGCCAGGCCGATCGCGCCGTTGGCGTTGTATGGCGTGCGTTGGAGCAAAATGGGGAGCGGCGCGGCGCTACGCGGCGCCAGGATGACGACGCGCAGTTTGACGGCGTCGCGCATCGGGATCATCGCCTCGCTCTTGGCGTACCCCGTGTCGACGGCCTGTTGGGCCGCGCCGGGCCGAGGCAGGGCGGCAGCCAACGTGCCGGCAATCAAGACGAGCGAATGGCGCATGACTCCTCCGAGAGAGCAGCGACGGCCGGGAACGATGCCGTCTGCGGTGCGTGACGGCAACTGCGCCACATTTAAGGGCGCGCGAGGACCGCGGCTGCACCCGAATTGGGCCCTGAAGGTCCTGCCAGCACGCCGATTGTGTCGCCTAACCCGCGACTTCGTCGCTCCAGTCCTTACCAGATCTGCGCCCTCAGGCTGTCCGGCCGCACCATCGGGTCGCCGGCCTGACAGTGGAACGCCCGGGCGAACTCGGGGAGGTTCGAGAGCGGCCCCATGACGCGCCACCGCGCCGGCGCGTGCGGGTCCACGGTCACCTGGTTGCGCAGGGACTGGTCGGTCGCCTTGGCGCGCCAGATCTGGGCCCAGGCGAGGAAGAAGCGCTGCTCCGGCGTGAGCCCGTCGATGTCGGGCGGGCGGGCAAGCCCCGCGAGCGAGCGCTGGAACGCGGCGTAGGCGACTTTGAGCCCGCCCAGGTCCGCGATGTCCTCACCTAGCGTCAGCCGGCCGTTCACGTGGGTCGCGCTGTCCACCACCGTGTATGAATCGAACTGCTGCACCACCAGCCCGGCGCGCCCCTTGAAGCGCTCCGCGTCGTCGGCCGTCCACCAGTCGCGCAGGTTGCCGACGGCGTCGAACTGACGCCCCTGGTCGTCGAACCCATGGGTCATCTCGTGCCCGATCACGGCCCCCATCCCACCATAGTTCACCGCGTCGTCGGCCGCGGGGTCGAAGAACGGCGGCTGGAGGATGCCCGCCGGGAAGGTGATGTCGTTGAGCGACGGGTTGTAAGACGCGTTGACCGTCGGTGTGGTCATGCGCCATTCGTCACGCTCCACGGGTTTGCCGATGCGGTCGAGGTTGCGCCGGGTGGCGAACGCCTGGGCACGCAGCACGTTGCCCAGGAACGGCCCGCGATCGACCACCAGCGTGGAGTAGTCCCGCCACTTGTCGGGGTAGCCGATTTTTTTCCGGATGGCGCGCAGCTTGGTGAGCGCCTGGGCGCGGGTCGAGTCGCCCATCCACTCGAGCGTGTGCAGCCGGTCGTCGAGGGCGCTGATGAGGTTGTCCACCATCTGGAGCGCCCGGCGGCGCGCGTCGGGGCCGAACGTCTCCTTCACGTACGCCTGCCCGATCGCGTCGCCCATCAGGAAGTTCGCCGCCTGGAGACAGCGCTTCCAGCGCGGCTGTTGCTCCTTCACGCCGGTGAGTGCGCTCTGGAACCGGAAGCTCTCGTTCACGAACGGACGCGAGAGCCACTGGGCCGATTGACGCACTAGGTGCCACCGCAGGTAGGCGCGCCAGTCGGCGAGCGGCACGGCGGTGAGCAGGCTGTCGACCGCGTGGAAGAAGCGGGGCTGGCCCACGTTGATGGCGTCGGTCTTGGGGGCGCCGGCGTCGCGCAGGAACGAGGCCCACGTCACGTGGGGCGTAATCGAGTCGGCGGCGGCGAGCGGCATCTTGTGGTAGTTGGCGCTCGGGTCGCGGCGCTCGACCCGCGTGAGCGACGCGCGGGCGAGCGCGGTCTCGAGGGCCAGGACGCGCTGGGCGGTCGAATCCGCCGCGACCGGCTGGTCGCCGAGCAGCTGCAGCGTGGCCGACACGTAGCGCAGGTAGGCAGCGCGCAGCGCCGTCGCGGTCGAGTCGGAGCGCACGTAATAGTCGCGGTCGGGGAGACCGAGGCCGCCCTGGGAAGTGGAGGCGATCGTCATGGTGCTGTTTTTGAAGTCCGGCGTGCCGCCGAAGTTGAAGAGCGCTTCTCGGCCGCTGCCGTGCAGCCGCGCCACGGCGCTCACCAGCTCACCCGTCGACTTGATCGCCGCGATGCGGCCCAGCTCCGCTTGCAGCGGACCGGCGCCGGCCCGCTCGATGGCGCTCGAGTCCATGCACGATGCATAGAAGGCGCCGAGCTTGCCGTCGGTTGTCTTCGGCGTGGAGGGCGCGGCGGCGGCGAGCCGGTCGGCGATACGGTGCAGCGTCTCGTTGTTGCGCTCGACCAGCTCGGTGAAGCTGCCGTAGCTCGCGTATTCGGGCGGCAGCGAGGTGCGGGCCAACCAGCCGCCGTTCGCGTAGCGGTAGAAGTCCTGGCAGGGAGCGCACGTCGTGTCGAGGTTCGCGGGGTCGAGCCCGTGGTGAACGCCCTGGGCTGGAAGCGCCGTGACGGCGCCGCAAGCGAGGGCCGCGGCGAGCAAACGGGGAGTCGCGGACAAGGGAAAGCCTCCGATGGGAGTCCTGTAGGCTACGCGCGCGGACGCGGGCCCGTTTACCGCGTCCGCCACAGCGCGAACGTGCCGTGCTCGGGCGGGCCGCCGCCGCACGACCCCGTCACCTCCACGTCCCCCTCGAGCAGGCGGGCGCCGTTCCACTGGTCCCCCGTCGCCGTGAGGATCCCGGCACACTGTTTCGCGGGGTAGTCAAACGGCACCCGCACCGTGACGCTTCGTCCTGCGCGTCGCACCGTAACCGCTCCCGCCACCCGGAGCGAATCGATCCGTGCGATGGCTGCCGTGAGCGAGTCGCCCACCGCCTGGATCGTCAGGTCGAATCCGATGCGCGCGCCCCCAACCCGGGTCTCACCGGCGTAGGCCCCTTCGACCGGAGCGGCGGCCGTGTCGGGAAGGGGCACGCCGGCACCCGGCAGCGTGAACGCCAGCACGTAATCGCCCATCGTGGTGCGCAGGCGGTCGTGGCCGCCGGCGCTGACGACCACGTACTGGCGGCCCTCGGCGCGATAGCTGATGGGGAGCGCCTGTGCGCCCGCGGGGAGGCTCGTGCTCCACAGCTCGCGTCCACTCTCCTCGTCGAACGCTCGGAGGTGCTGGTCGTACGTGCCGGCGATGAAGACCAATCCTCCGGCGGTAACGATGGCGCCGCCGAGGTTAATCGAGCCGGGGGCGACCCCGGGGACGGCTCCGAGCGGCACCTCCCACTTCACGCGGGCGCTGTTCAGGTCGACAGCGGTGAGCGCTCCCCACGGTGGCGGATTGCAGGGCACGCCCGCGGAGTCGACCAGCACGTCGCGCATCATCCCGTAAGGTGTGCCGCGCTGGGAGCTGATCTCTGTGTGCGGGTGGGCGTGGCGCGTCGCGCCCAGGCCGTCGCGCGGAATGAGGGTGACGACCATCGCGAGCCGGTTGGTCGGGGCAATCAGCACGCCGCGCCGCTCGTCCACTGCGACTCCTGACCAGTTCATCCCGCCGATGTTGCCGGGAAAGATGATGGTGCCTCGGAGCGAGGGGGGCGTGAACACCCCCTCGTAGCGCAGCGCCGCGATGCGGTCGCGGCACTGCGCGCGTGCCGCGGCCGTCACGCCGAACGCATCAGCCGGCGCGAGACGCTGCGGCGCGAGCCGGAAGGCGGCGGGAGGGAACGGCTGCGTCGGCCAGGCTTCCTCCCCCGGGACGTCGCTCGCGGGGACGGCACGCTCCTCCACAGGCGTGAGCGGCGCTCCGGTGCGGCGATCGAGCAAGTACAGGTGCCCCATCTTCGTCGCGACGGCCACGGCCGGAATCGCTCGGCCGGCGCGACGCAGCGTGAACAGCACGGGCTGCGCGGGGACGTCGTAGTCCCACAGATCGTGGTGCACGACCTGGAACGACCACACGACGCGGCCCGTCGCGGCCTCGAGCGCCACCACCGAGTTGGCGTAGCGGTTGTCGCCGCGGCGCTCGCCGCCGTAGAAGTCCGGGCTTGCGCTCCCCGTGGGAATGAACACCAGGTTGCGGGCCGGGTCGGCCGAGAGGATCGACCATGCGTTAGCCGCGCCGGCGGTCAGCGTTCGCGGGATCGGGTCCCAGCTCCAGCGCTCCTCACCGGTGCGCGCGTCGAACGCCCGCACCACACCCTCCGGCGCGTCCACGCGCTGGTTGTCGCTCACCGCCGAGCCGACGACGACGAGACCAGCGACCACCGCGGGCGGCGACGTGACCCCGTACTCCCAGTGGTAGGCCGGCGCGTGGCGCAAGCCGCTGGCGAGGTCCACCGTCCCGCCCGCGCCGAAAGCGGTGCAGGGCCGCCCGGTCCCACCGTCGAGCGCGATGAGGCGGGCATCCACGGTCGCCAGGAAGATCCGGCGGCGGCACGGTGCGTGGGGTCGCGCCGCCGGGTCGAGCCACGTCGACACGCCGCGGTTCGCGAAGTCGCCGTAGTCGCCCTCGAGCGAGACCCGGGCGTCGTAGCGCCACCGCTCCGTGCCACGCGCCGGATCGAGCGCGATCACACGCCCGACCGGCGTCGAGAGGTAGAGCGTCCCGTCCACCACGAGGGGGGCGGCCTCGAAGCGGCCGCGATCGCGCAGGTAGTCGCCCGTGCGGTACACCCAGGCGAGCCGGAGGCCAGCGACATTGCCGCGGGTGATCTGTGCGAGCGGGGAATAGCGTGAGCCCCCCGCGTCCCGGCCATACGCGCTCCACTCGTCGGCACTCGGCGCGGTTTGCGCGGCCGCCTGGGGAATCGGGGCGGCGGTGGCGGTGAGCCACAGAAATGGACGCAGCGCGTTCACGTGAGCTACTCGAGGGAACCGGCTCAGCGCCCCGCCTGCGCCGCTATGATGCGGATCAGGTCGGCGTTGGTCCACGGCTGCCAGCCGTGCGGCTTCAGCGGGCGCCCGTACCGGAACTCGGCATCCGCGGCCGGACGCGCATTCTGGAGGAACTCCTCCAACCGGTACACGGCCAGGTTGAGGTAGAAGGTGTCCATGTCGCCCGTGAATAGATGGAGCTTCCCCCGGAGCTTGGGCCCGAGCGTCGCCCAGTTGCGCTCGAGGTAGTCCCGCAGGTCGTAGTCGTGGGCCTTGAAGTACTCGGCTACGTCGCGCCGGATGTGCCCGGTGAGGAGGTCCCACAGCTCGGCCGGATAGCCGTCTTCCCCCGCCGGCCCGAAAGTCGCTTCCCAGATCGCGAACTGCTCGCCGGACCGCGCGTGGCTGCCCAGCACCGCCTCGAACTGGCTCTCCATCCGCACGCTGATGCGCCCTTGACCCGTGACCTCCCGTTCAGCGGGCACTTCGTAACTCATCCACTCCGTCACCGGGTACACGAACGCGCTCGTATCGCTGTAGATGTTGACGAGCTCGTAGGCGCGAAAGTCCACGGGATCGGGGTACAGCACCCAGGTGCCGCCGAAGAAGTCGGGATGATAGACCTGGAGCGCGAGCGCCTCCCAGCCCCCCGTCGAGCCTCCGGTGAGAAACCGCGCTCTGGACTCCCGCCTCATGCGGAAGTGCTCCTCGAGATACGGGATCAACTCCAGCATGATCGCGTCGCCGTACGGTCCGTTGTTCGCCGAGTTCACGGCGTACGAATCGTCGAAGTACGGCGTCGCGTGCTGGAAGGTCACCGCGATCAGTCGCGGGAAATTGGCCGAGCTCCAAGCCTTGTAGAACTCGAATCCCGGCTCGCGCAGCGTTCGCTTGAGACGCGCCGAGCGCTGCGCCGGCGTTTCGGCGACGCTGTCGGTCGAGAACCCGAACGGCGGGTTGAGCGTGAAGTGGCCCTGCTGGTACACGGTGGCGTAGCGCCGCGTCGTGTCGCGGTCGTAGTCGCGCGGCAACAGCAGCGTCGCGCCCAGGTACATCGGATGGCCCCACCAGGCGGTGAGCATCTTGCTCTGGATCTTGACGTGCTTCACCCACTTCGTGTCGGGCGGTGGCTCGATCGGCGGCAGGGCGCGCCCGAGCTCGAGGCGGACCGTGTATCCGGCGCGCGGATCGAGGTGCACGCGCTCGACCTCGCTCACCAGGTTTTCCGGTGACTTGTTGAACTGCTGCCCTTCCCACTGATCGTCGTGCAGCCAGAGGGTGTGTCCATCGGCGCGGTGGAACTCGGTGTACACGCTGAGGAGCGCCTGGACCCGATAATCGCCGGCCGGAATGTCCGTGAGGCTCGCTACTGGGTAGCCGAGCGTGGAGCCGTCGATCACGGCCACCGTGCCGGGCGCGAGGGCGCTCACGTCCTCACCGAAGAAGGGCGTGCAGTCGCTCTCGTGATGCACCTGGAGACGGGGCTCCTCGTCGTCGCGGCGGGTCACGAAGACATACGCGCGGCCGGTGACCGGTGTGTTGCGGAGCTCGGCCCGCACGCTGATCTCGAAGCGCGGCCCCTGCGCGGCAAGCGGGGAGACGGCCACGGCGGCCGCTACGGTCAAGTTGCAGAATCGCACGGGCGCTCCGAAGCAAAGAGTCCGATAGTGTGACTGGGAACCCGCCGCGCCGCAAGAACGGGGGCGCCCAGTCGGGGCGACGCGCCCGTAGCTGCGCCTGGCGCGAGGCGCAATGCACGATGCAGCTTAATCGACCGATATGTCCTATCGCCCGGCGGATCACCGGTACGATGCCATGACCTACCAGCGCTGCGGCAAGAGCGGCGTGAAGCTTCCCGCCATCTCGCTGGGGCTGTGGCACAACTTCGGCGGCGTGGATCGTTTCAGCAACTCGCGCGCGATGGTGCGTCGGGCGTTCGACCTCGGCATCACGCATTTCGACCTGGCGAACAACTATGGTCCCCCGCCGGGCTCCGCCGAGGAGACGTTCGGCCGCCTGTTACGGCGCGATCTCGCGCCGTACCGCGACGAGCTGATCATCTCGACGAAGGCCGGCTGGCCGATGTGGCGCGGCCCGTACGGCGACTGGGGCTCTCGGAAATACCTCATCGCGAGCCTCGAGCAGAGCCTGCGCCGCATGGGGCTCGACTACGTCGACATCTTCTATCACCATCGGCCCGACCCGGAGACGCCGCTAGAGGAGACCGTGGGCGCGCTCGATCACGCCGTGCGCAGCGGGCGGGCGCTGTACGCCGGGATTTCGTCATACACGCCCGAGCAGACAAGGGAGGCCGCGCGGCTGCTGCAGTCCCTGGGAACACCGTGTCTGATCCATCAACCGAAGTACAGCATGCTGAACCGCGGCATCGAGCGCGGCCTGCTCGCCGTGCTGCGCGAGCAGGGGATCGGCTGCATCGCGTTTTCACCGCTCGCTCAAGGGTTGCTCACGGACCGGTACCTGTCCGGTATTCCGACCGATTCTCGGGCCGCCAAGCCGCACGGCTTCCTGAAGCGCGAGGAGGTCACGGAGGACGTGGTGGCGAGAGTTCGCCGCTTGACCGAATGCGCCCGCGCCCGGGGCCAGACGCTGGCGCAGATGGCGCTGGCCTGGGTGCTGCGTCACCCCGAAGTCACGTCGGTGCTGGTCGGCGCGAGCCGGCCGCAGCACGTCGAGGACGCCGTGGCAGCGCTCGCGCACCGGAGCTTCGCCAGCGACGAGCTTCGAGCCATCGACCAGATCCTCGCCTAGATCGCACCCGTGCCTCCGGGCTGGACGCTCCGGTTCCAAAGCGCTACGGCGGGCGGCCGCGGGCGCGCGGGTCACAGGAACCGGCGGACGAGAGGGGGGGTCTTAACGTTACCGCTCGGGGTCCGTCCACACTCTTCAATGATGATACCACCCGATCCCGACCGCTCAGGAGGATGAGTCATGCCGCCCACCCGCCACCTCCGCCGGCTTGCGGCCGGCGTCGCGGCCGTCGCGCTCGCTGTCGTAGCCGCGTGCACCAACGAAACCACCTCGCCCGCCTCTTCCAACTCGAACAATCCGGCGCTGAGCGTCCCCGAGGCCAGCCTGCTCGGCGAGGCCGTCGCCGCCGACGCGCAGAGCGAACTCGATGGCGCGACCCTATCGAGCGGGATGTTCCTCCCCGGGCTGGGCGCGCCGATCACCCCGTTCGGGTCCGGTGACGGGTTCTGCATGCCCACCCGCAGCCCAGCGTCGCCGGCGAACGCGGACGGGGACCGGGTGCCCGACTCGGTGCGCATCGCGTTCACCGACTGCGGCTTCTCGATGGGGACCGACGCCGACACCGTGCGCGGGACGATCGACGTCGTCGACCCCACCCCGACGGTCGCGGACCGCTCGGTGAAGACCGTGTTCACCGACCTCACCTGGGTGCACGTGCGGGACGGCAAAGTCCGTTCTCTCGTGGTGAACGGCACGCGCGAGACCGATCGCGACGCGTCGGTGATCTCGCAGACCGAGAAGAACTTCAAGAGCACCTACACCTTCCCCGACGGCAGCACAGCGAGCCACGACCGCTCGTGGAACAGCACGTTCACCGCGGACGTTCCGGGCTCGATCCAGCCCGACGCGCGGTTGCCGAGCGGTACGCTCAGCATTGACGGCACGTCCACTTGGACACGCGGCACGAACACGTACTCGCTGGTCGTGTCGACCGATCCGGTGCTCCACTACAACGCGAGCTGCACCGTCCGGCCGAAGTTCGATGCCGGGACGTTGCACGTAACCGTCACACGCAACGGGACCGCTTCGAACGTGACCGTCGCATTCACGGCCTGCGGGCAATACACCGTGACGCGGTCCTAGGGCCGCACCAGTCCCTGCCGCTCGGTCGACGAGCCCCGCGATCGCCTTGCGATCGTGGGGCTTTGCGTGTCACGTGGCAGCGGTGCAGTTTATCGGGCCCCCCCTCCGAGGATTGCAATGACGCAGGCCGATCACGACCGGCAGGTCGACTATATCGAGTTCGGCGCGACGGACATCGGCCGGACCAAGCAATTCTATCAACAGGTCTTCGGCTGGCGGTTCGAGGATTACGGACCCGACTACACGAGCTTCCAGGACGGCCGCCTGAGCGGCGGCTTCACGAAGGACGCGCCCGTCCGGCCCGCCAATCCGCTCGTGGTGATCTACGCCGCCCGTTTGGAAGACGTCGAGGCGAAGCTCAAGCAGGCGGGTGGGAAGATCGTCCGCACGACCTACGCGTTCCCTGGCGGCCGCCGGTTCCACTTCACCGATCCGAGCGGGAACGAGCTGGCCGTGTGGACGGACCGGTAGGTCACCCGCTCGCCCCGGTGTACCGCTTCAGCGCCGTCCGCCACACGAGGCGCGCCAGTACGAGCGCCGCGCCGGCGACGAGGGCGGCGACGAGCCCGATCTCAGGCCCCAGCCGGCCGGTGAGCGCGGACGCGGGGATCGTCGTGGTCCACGCGATCGGGATCAGGTACACGAACAGGAACCGCAACGCCTCGGGATACGCCGAGACGGGGTAGCGCGCGCCCTCGTACACCGCGTCGAACAGCACCGACAGGTTCTCGACCGACACGAACCAGAACGCCAGGCTCATCAGCACGACCCAGAGGGCGTACACCACCACAGCGGCAGCCACCAGGGCCAAGCCGAAGGCCGCAAGTTGTGCGAATGACGGCACGCGCCCCAGCCGGTGCAGCGCGTAGCCCGCGAGCGCGAGCCCGAGCACGACGTCGGTGAGCCGCCAGATGTCGAGCCGCCGGAACGAGACGAACGCTTGGGGGTCCACCGGCTTCGCGAGCACGAGATCCAGGCCCCCGCTGCGTACCTCGCCCGCCAGCCGGCCGATCCCCGGCCGCAGCACCGCTTCGATCACGCCGGTGAGCGCGTTGAACACACCCAACAGCACGACGACCTCCCAGTAGTCCCAGCCGCCCAGGCGCGTCGTGTGGGAGAAAAACACCGCCAGCGTGAGCAGAGCCGTGACGATCCAGAACAGGGTACCGAGCACGCTCGCCACGAAGTTGGCGCGGTACTGGAGCTCCTCCGCGAGGTTGAGACGCCAGAGGGCGGCGAGAATGCGCAATGCGGAGTGCGGAATGCGGAATGTCATGATGGGTTTCGTGCCTCGGGCTTGGCCTCGTGGCACGACCCTCCACTGAGATTCCGCATTCCGCATTCCGCACTCCGCACTTGTCTCATCCTCCCACCGCTCCGTAGCGGCGCAGCCCCCGGGTCCACGTGACGTGATACGCCGCGATCCAGACTCCGAGCCACACGAGCTGTCCTGCGAAGCCCTTCACGATCGCCGTGCCCTGCGCGGCGCCGGTCAGGAGCTCGACCGGAAACGCGAGCATGTAGGGGAACCACGAGAGCGCCGCCGCGCCGGCGACCGCGGGCGGGAGCAGCGCGAGCGGCGCGAGCCGGCCCGAGAGAAACAACGACACGCCGGCATGGAGCTCCATGATGGCGGTTGCGCGGGTGGTCCAGAACGCGAGCAGTCCCGTCGTGAAACTGATGAAAAAGCGCATCGCGGCGGCGAGCAGCACAGCGGCGGCGGTGAGCGCCCACCGGCCCGGCGCGAGCGGCAGCCGGACCGCCGGCCACACCAGCGACACGACCAGCCATACCACGACGATCATCCCCGCGGTGCGCGCCTTGTAGGCGATGTTCTCGGCGACCGCCTCGTGCGCGGGGTGCAGCGGCCGCGCCAGCCGGAAGTTGAGCTCGCCCTCGCGAATCCAGCCGTCCAGGTACCAGGAGTCCCACGCGATGGTCAGCTGGTTCACCAGCATCAGGGCGAAGAAGTAGCGAGCGAAATCAGCGCGCGCGTAGCCGGCGACCTGACCGTCCCCCGCGATCGCCCACCAGATGCCGAGCGCCACCGCCGGCTCCGTTACGCCCCACAACAGCCACAGCACGATGGACGCGCGGTATTGCAGGTCCACGAGCCAGGCGTTGCGGATCAGCGCCGCGTAGCGGCGCCCCCACTCGGCGACCCGGCTCAATCGTCCTCCGCGACGCCGTGGGCGAACGCCAGCCGGATCACGTCTTCGATCGGTGGGTCTTCGATCGACAGGTCGGCGACCGGGAGGGCGGCGAGCAGGCGCGCGCTCGTCGCGGCCGCCTCCTCACGCGGCACCTCGAGCACGGCATTGGGGAACCGGAACTCCTTCACGTCGCCGAACGCGGCGAGCGCGTCCGCCGTGACGCCGTCGGCGAGGACGAGCTCGATCCGCTTGGTGCGGGCGATCCGTGCCACCAGCGCGGCCAGCGCCCCGTCGTACAGCAGCTGGCCGCGGTTGATGATGAGGACTCGCGTCGCGAGCGCCGTGACGTCCTGCATGTAGTGGGACGTGAGCAGCACCGTGGCGCCGTGGCGGTCGCGGTACTGCGTGAGGAAACGCCGGATCGCCTCCTGCGCGGTGACGTCGAGCCCGAGCGTCGGCTCGTCGAGAAACAGGATCGGCGGGCGGTGCAGCAGGGCGGCCGCGAGCTCGCACTTCATGCGCTCGCCGAGCGACAGCTGGCGCACCGGCTTCGCGAGCAGATCGCCCAACTCGAGCAGCGCGACCAGCTCCGCGAGGCGCTCCCGGTAATCGGGCTCGGCGATGTCGTAGATCGCGCGGTTCAGCTGGAAGGTTTCCTCGGGCGGGAGATCCCACACGAGTTGCTGCCGGTTGCCGAGCACCAGGGCGATCCGCCGCTTGAACTCGGACCCACTGCCCCACGGCGTGAAGCCGGCGACGGCGACGCGGCCGCTCGTGGGGTAGAGCAGGCCGGCGAGCATCTTGAGGGTGGTGGTCTTGCCTGCGCCGTTGGGGCCCAGGAACGCGACGATCTCCCCCGGGTCGATGTTGAACGTCACTTCGCGCACCGCGTGGACGTCGCGGTAGCGGGGCTTGAGTAGCGCCTGCAGCGCACCCCTGAGCCCGGGGTCCCGCACCTTGACCTGGAAGGTCTTGCTGAGCCGATCGGCCGTGATGGCGGGTGGCATGGCTCGAGAAATTTAGCGGCTTGTTATGAGCGACTCAGAGTCCTCCTCGGCGGCGGCGCGGGTCCCTACCCTTGCCGGCCGAAAGTCCCGCGACTACGTTGCACGACGATGATCGGATCCGTCACGCTGGCCCTGGGGTGTTGTCGCGGGACTTTCATGTGTCGTGAGCGGGAGCGGACGATCTCGCCGTAAGGCCCTCGGGGGGCGGAGGCGCTCGAAGCGCCAAGCATGCGAGATCGGCCGCGATCCCTCACTGGGTGTCGCGGCCGATTCGATTCTTACCGTGCGGCAGGAGGGGACCCGGTGAGCGTGACACCCGTGAGGCTGCGCGCGGTCGGCATCTCCGGCAGCCCTTCGGCGACGTCCAAGTCCCGCGTGCTGGTCGCGCACGCCCTCGCGCAGCTCGAGGCGAGCGGCGCCGCCATCCGGCTCGTGGACCTGGCGACGCTGCCAGGGGACGCGTTGCTCGGCCGGGCATTGGCGGCCCAGGTCACGGACGCGCTCGCCCGAGTGGCGGAGGCACGGATCGTCGTGGCCGGGACACCGGTGTACCGCGCTACCTACAGCGGCCTGCTCAAGGTCTTCTTCGACCTCCTGCCGCAGGACGGGCTGGTGGGCAAGGTCGGGTTCCCGATCGTGACCGGCCACGGGGTGGCCCATTCGCTCGCGCTCGATCACGGGCTGCGCCCGCTGTTCGCGAGCGTCGGCGCGACGGTGGTGGCGAACGGCGTGTATGCGACGAGCGAGCAGTTCCGGGACGGGAAGCCCGACCCAGAGCTCTGTGCCGCCGTGGAGCGCGCGGTGCGGGAAGCGATGGCGCTGGCCAGTGCCGCTATCGACTGAGGAGACGAAATCACCAGTGAGTGCGACCACACACCGTCCCATCGCGATCTACTACGAGCACCCCGACTGGTTCCGGCCGCTGTTCCAGGAGCTCGACCGCCGGCGGGTGCCGTACGTGCGGCTCGACGCCGCGAGCCACCGCTTCGATGCAGGCGACGGGCGTCCGCCATACTCGCTCGTCTTCAACCGCATGAGCCCGTCGGCGTATCTGCGCGGGCACGGGAACGCGATCTTCTACACGCTGCACTACCTGGCGTACCTGAAGCGCCACGGCGTGCGCGTGATCAACGGCTACGACGCCTACGTCACCGAGACCTCGAAGGCGTTGCAGCTGTCATTGCTCCATCACGTCGGCCTGCCGTACCCCCGCGCGCGCGTGATCAACCACGCGGCGCAGGCGGTCGATGCGGCGCAAGGACTCCGCTTTCCGGTAGTCGTGAAGCCCAACATCGGGGGGTCGGGGGCGGGCGTGCGGCTGTTCGCAGCGCCGGTCGAGCTCGAGCAGGCGGCGCTCGCCGGTGCGCTGGATCTCGGGATCGATCACACGGCGCTCGTACAGGAGTACATCACGGCCGACGCGCAGCGCATCGTGCGCGTGGAAGTGCTCGGCGGGCGCTACCTGTACGCCATCCGGATCTACACGCCGGGCGACAGCTTCAACCTCTGCCCCGCGGACGTGTGCCAGACCGTCGCGGGTGCCGAGCTGGTGCGAGCGGCCTGCCCGGTGGACGCGCCGAAGAACAACCTGCGCGTGGAGGGCTACGAGCCGGCGCCCGAGATCGTGGACCAGGTCGAGTGCATCATGCAGGCGGCGCACATCGACGTGGGTGGCGTCGAGTACCTGATCGACGCGCGCGACGGGCGGCGTTACTACTACGACATCAACGCGCTCTCGAACTTCGTGGCCGACGCGCCGCGCGTGGTGGGGTTCGATCCCTTCACGCGGCTCGTCGACTACCTCGAGCGCGAGGCGGAGTGACGATGCGCTTCGGCTATTGGCTCCCGGTGTTCGGCGGCTGGCTTCGCAACGTGCCCGACGAGGGGATGGAGGCGAGCTGGGACTACGTCAGCCGGCTGGCGCGGCGCAGCGAGCAGCTCGGCTTCGACGTGACGCTCATCGCCGAGCTCAACCTGAACGACATCAAGGGACCGGAGGCGCCCTCGCTCGATGCCTGGACGACCACGGCGGCGCTGGCGGCGGTCACCGAGCGGCTCGAGTTGATGATCGCCGTGCGGCCGACGTTTCATCCGCCGGCGCTCGCCGCCAAACAGGCGGCCAACATCGACCAGATCAGCGGGGGACGCGTCACGCTGAACGTCGTGTCGTCATGGTGGGCCGACGAGGCGCGCCAGTACGGCGTCGAGTTCGACCAGCACGACGCGCGCTACGCCCGCACCGCCGAGTGGCTGGCGGTGGTGAGCGGGATGTGGGCCGAGCCGCGGTTCAGCTTCGCGGGGAAGTACTATCGCGTGGAGCAAGCGATCCTCGAGCCGAAGCCCGTGTCCCGGCCGCGGCCCACCCTGTACGCCGGTGGCGAGTCGGAAGCCGCGAAAGACCTCATCGCCAGCGCGTGCGACGCGTACCTGATGCATGGCGATCCCCCAGAGCGGATCGCGCCCAAGGTCGCGGACCTGCGAGCGCGGCGCGAGCGGTGGCCGCTTCCGCCCCTCAGGTTCGGGGTGGCGGCGTATGTCGTGTGCCGGTCGACCGAGGCCGCCGCCCACCGCGAGGTGGCGCGGATCACGGACGTGCGGCAGAGCGCGGCGGGCTACGCCAACTACCAGGAGTGGATCGCCAACACGCAGCTCGAGCAGCGCGTCAGCCTCGAGGACTACTCGGTCTCGAACCGTGGGCTCAAGGCGGGCCTGGTGGGGACGCCGGAGCAGGTCGCCGAACGCATCGCGGAATTCGAGCGGGCCGGCGTCGACCTGCTGCTGCTCCAGTTCAGCCCGCAACACGAGGAGATGGAGCGGTTCGCCGCCGAGGTGATGCCGCTGGTGGGGGGAGTCTTGACAACTCCGGGCCCGCGGGGGTAACCTAGCTGGCCACGACCCACATCCGGACAGACATACTCGTGATGCCGTTCGCGCTCGTGCTGGTCCTGCTGATCGTCCTGCTGCTGAGCATTCTTGCTCAGCAGGGGGCCAGCGGCGCGCGCGCATCGATGACATGAGCAGCTAAGCGACTAGAGCAGGGCAGCACCACCGCCGCGGACCCCGACAGGCCCGCGGCTTTTTGTTGTCACCTCGTTGATCGGGAAAGGGAACGGAGCGGCCGCTATGGCGAGAGACGTGATCATCTTCGATACCACGCTGCGGGACGGCGAACAAGCGCCGGGCAATTCCATGACGCCGGAGGCGAAGCTGCGCCTCGCCGGCCAGCTCGACGCGCTGGGCGTGGACGTCATCGAAGCCGGGTTCCCCAGCGCGTCCCAGGGCGATCAGCAGGCGGTGCGCGCCGTGGCCGAAACGGTGCGGCGCTCCGCCGTGGCAGCGCTGGCGCGGTGCCACGACCGCGACATCGATCTGGCCGGGGAGGCATTGCGGCCCGCCGCGCGGTCGCGCGTCCATGTCTTCATCGCCACATCGGACCTGCACCTCGAGCACAAGCTCAAGATCAGCCGCGAGGACTGCGTCGCCCGCGCCGAGGCGGCGATCCGCCGCGCCCGGCGCTACACCGACGATGTCGAGTTCTCGGCCGAGGACGCGACGCGCACCGATCTGGAATTCCTGTGCCGCGTGGTCGAGGCCGCCATCGCGGCGGGGGCGACGACCATCAACCTTCCCGACACGGTGGGCTACGCACTGCCCGACGAGTACGGGGCGATGTTCCGCGCCGTGCGCGAGCGGGTCCCGACCAGCGACCGGGCGGTGTTCAGCGCCCACTGCCACGACGATCTCGGCCTGGCCGTGGCCAACTCGCTCGCTGCGATCGAGGCCGGCGCCGGCCAGGTGGAGTGTACCATCAACGGTATCGGCGAGCGTGCCGGCAACGCCGCGCTGGAGGAGATCGTCATGGCGGGCCGGGTGCGCTCGCACGCGGTGGCGTTCAAGTGCGGGGTGAACCCGAAGGAGATCTTCCGCACCAGCCAGCTGCTGTCGCACGTGATCGGCGTGTTCCCCCAGCCGAACAAGGCCGTCGTCGGCCGCAACGCCTTCGCCCACGAGGCGGGCATCCACCAGCACGGCCTGCTCCAGAACGGCCTCACCTACGAAATCATCCGGCCGGAGGAGGTGGGCGTGCCCCGCTCCACGCTGGTGCTGGGGAAACACTCCGGCCGGCACGCGCTGGAGCGGCGCTACCAGGAGCTCGGCTACGAGCTCGACGAGGCGACGCTCGGCAAGCTGTACGACGAGTTCACGGCCCTGGCGGACCGCAAGCGCGAGGTGCTCGACGAAGATCTCCTGGCGCTGCTGCACGGCCGCTTTCACGACGCGCCCGAGGTCTACGGGCTCGCGCACCTGGAGGTGACGTGTGGCTCGGCGCCCGCAGCCGCGCAGGTGCGGCTCACCGGCCCGTGGCCCGGCGAGCGCAGCGCGGCGGCCACCGGCAACGGACCGATCGCCGCGGCGATCGCCGCGATCGGCGCGGTCGTCGAGCGCCGCATCGAGGTGTTGAACCTCGCGATCCAGTCGGTCACACCGGGCGGCGACAGCCTGGGCCAGGTGCTGGTGCAGGTCCGCGTGGCGGGGAAGTCGCTGTCGGGCCACGGCGCGTCGACCGACATCGTCGAAGCGAGCGCCCGCGCGGTCGTGCACGCCCTCAACAAGGCGAGCTACGCCGACGAGCTCGAGGACCGCTCGCTCAACGCCATCTATCTCTGGGGAGTCTGAGCCGATGACGGAAACACTCACGGGCGCCCAGATCCTCTGCCGCAGTCTGGTCGAGGCCGGGGTCGAGGTGATCTTTGGGTATCCCGGCGGCGCGATCATGCCGTTCTACCACGCGCTGGGAGACCACCCCCGGCTCCGCCACATCCTGGTGCGGCACGAGCAGGCGGCGGCCCACGCGGCGGACGGGTATGCCCGCGCCAGCGGGCGCGTGGGTGTGTGCGTGGCCACGTCCGGTCCGGGGGCCACGAACCTCGTGACCGGGCTCGCGACGGCGCACATGGACAGCTCGCCGGTCGTGGCGATCACCGGCCAGGTGCCTCGCGCCATGATCGGGCGCGACGCCTTCCAGGAGACCGACATCATCGGCATGACGCTGCCGATCACGAAGCAGAATTACCTGGTGCAGGACGTCGCCGAGCTGGCGGGGGTCGTGGCCGAGGCGCTGGCGATCGCGCGGGAGGGGCGGCCCGGCCCGGTCTTGATCGACGTGCCCAAGGACGTGCAGAACCAGAAGACCGCCTTCACGCCCGGTCCGATGGCCAGGGGCTCCGTGCGCGACAAAAAGACGCAGTCGCTGCGGGAGCCCACGGCCACCGGACCGGGCATGACGCCCTCGCTCGAGGACGGAGTCCGCGAGGCCGCCCGGCTCATCGCCGCCGCGGAGCGCCCGTTGCTGATGATCGGGCACGGCGTGATTCTCAGCAGCGCCTACCCTGAAGTACGGGCCCTCGCCGAAAAGACCGGCATCCCGGTGATCACCACGCTGCTCGGCATCAGCGGGTTCCCCGAAGGCCACCCGCTCTTCCTCGGCATGCCGGGGATGCACGGCGAGGTGCGGGTGAACCGCGCCATCCAGCACGCCGACCTGATCGTCGGCATCGGGCTGCGGTTCGACGACCGCGTCACCGGAAACACCGCCGGGTTCGCCCCCCGCGCGCGCATCGTGCACATCGACTTGGACCGCGCGGAGATCGGGAAGAACGTCCCCGTCGCGGTGGGGATCGTGGGCGACGCTCGCGAAGTCACGCGCCGGCTCGCCGCGGAGGTAAGCTCGCGGACGTGCGAGCGCTGGCTCGAGGAGATCCGCGAGTTCACGCGGCCGCGGCCGGCGGCGTTCCGCGGCGACCTGGCGCCCGAGACGATTCTCGCTTCGCTTTACGAGGCGACGGGCGGGCGGTGCACCATCGTGACGGACGTGGGGCAGCACCAGATGTGGGTCGCCAAGCTCTATCCGTACCGGCGGCCTAACACGCACATCACGTCGGGCGGTCTCGGCACCATGGGGTTCGCGGTCCCCGCTGCCATGGGCGTGCACTTGGCGCGCCCGGGTGAAACGGTGTGGGCCATCTCGGGCGACGGGGGCTTCCAGATGAACATGGCGGAGATCGCGACCATGGTGCAGGAGAAGCTGCCCGTGAAGATGGCGGTGTTCAACAACGGGTATCTCGGGATGGTGCGCCAGTGGCAGCAGTTCTTCCACGGCAAGCGCTACTCGTGCACCCCCATCTGGAGCCCCGACTACATCAAGCTCGCCGAGGCCTACGGTATCCCCGGGTGGCGGGTGAAGCAGGCAGCGGAGCTGTGGGATGTCGTCGCGCAAGCCAACGACCACCCGGGGCCGGCGCTGGTCGAGTTCGTGATCGAGCAGGAGGCGAACGTGTATCCGATGATTCCCCCCGGCGGCTCGCTCTCCGAGCCGATCGAGGCGGAGCCGGCCACGGCGGCCGGCGACTGAGCGTCCCTCCAATGCCGGCCTCGCACAACGTGGCGGTGCTGCTCGAAGACGGGCTGCTCACCTTGAACCGCGCGGTCGGCGTGCTCCGCCGGCGCAACGTCCCGATCGAGTGCCTCGCGCTCAAGCCCAGCGGCACCGCGGGCGTATCGGAGCTGACGTTCGTGCTGAAGGCCGACGCCGCCACCGCCGGTCGAGTCGTGCAGCAGATTCACAAGATCATAGGCGTGCGCGACGTCGTGCTGGTCGCGACCGAAGATTCCACTACGGAGGTGCAACCATGAGTCCGTCAGGAGTGCGCGTCTTCTACGACGCGGACGCCGACCCGGCCCGGCTGCGGGACCGCGTGGTCGCCGTCATCGGATACGGCAGCCAGGGCCACGCGCACTCGCTCAACCTGCGCGACAGCGGGGTGCGCGTGATCGTGGGGCTGCGCCCGGGCGGCGCATCGTGGGAGCGGGCCCGATCGGAGAAGCTGGAGGTGCGGCCGGTCGCCGACGCGGCGGCCGCCGCCGACGTCGTGATGATGCTCGTCCCCGACCAGGAGGCGCGAGCCGTGTACGAGGCGGGCGTCGCCGACGCGCTCGGCCGCGGCAAGACGCTGCTGTTCGCGCACGGCTTCAACATCCATTTCGGGGAGATCGTGCCCCCGCCCACCGTCGACGTCGCGATGATCGCGCCTAAGTCGCCCGGCCACATGGTGCGGAGCGAGTACCAGGCGGGCCGTGGCGTGCCGGCGCTGGTGGCGGTCCAGCGGGACGCGAGCGGTCACGCGCTCGACGACGCCCTCGCCTACGCCGCGGGGATCGGCTGCACCCGCGCAGGCGTGCTCGAAACGTCGTTCCGGGAGGAGACCGAGACTGATCTGTTCGGAGAGCAGGCGGTGTTGTGCGGCGGCGTGACTGCGTTGGTCCAGGCCGGCTTCGAGACGCTCACGGAGGCGGGCTACGCGCCCGAGATCGCCTACTTCGAGTGTCTGCACGAGCTGAAGCTGATCGTGGACCTGATGTATCGCGGTGGGATGGGGTTCATGCGGCGCTCGATCAGCGACACGGCCGAATACGGCGACTACACGCGCGGCCCCAGGATCGTCACGGATGAAGTGCGGGCTGCCATGCGTCGCATGCTGGCGGACATCCAGTCCGGGAGCTTCGCGCGCGAGTGGATCGGCGAGTGCCGCGGCGGCGCGGTGCGCTTCCAGGCACTGCGCCGGGCCGAGGCCGACCATCCCATCGAACGGATCGGCGCCCGGTTGCGTGCCATGATGCCGTGGACGGAAGAAGGGGCTCGAGGTTCGGGGCTCGGGACTCGGAAAGGACAGACGACCCCCGAGCCCCGAGTCCCGAGGCCCGAGCCCCCAAAGCCCAAGCCCCTCAGGGCATGACGCCTCGCACCCTCTTCGAGAAGGTGTGGGACGCGCACGTCGTCTACCGATTCCCCGAGGGACCGGCGTTGCTATACGTGGACCTGCACCTCGTGCACGAGGTCACCTCGCCCCAGGCCTTCGCGGGCTTGCGGCAGGCCGGGCGGCGCGTGCGCCGGCCGGAGCTCACGGTCGCGACGGTGGATCACAACGTGCCGACGGGCGACCGCGCGCTCCCGATCGAGGACCCGGTGGCCGCGCGGCAGCTGGACGCGTTGGCCGAGAACGTGCGCGACTTCGGGGTGGAGCTGTTCGATCTGCAGTCACCCAACCAGGGCATCGTGCACGTGATCGGCCCCGAGCTGGGTCTCACCCAGCCGGGGATGGTCATCGTGTGCGGCGACTCGCACACGTCGACGCACGGAGCCTTCGGGGCGCTGGCCCTCGGGATCGGCACGAGCGAGGTCGAGCACGTCCTGGCGACCCAGTGCCTGGTGTGGTCCAAGCCGCAGACGATGGAGGCGCGCATCAGCGGCGCTCCCCCGCCCGGCGTCACCGCCAAGGATCTCATCCTCGCCCTGATCGGCCGGATCGGGACGGCCGGCGCGACCGGGCACGTCATCGAGTACACCGGGGACGCGATCCGCGCGCTCACGATGGAAGAGCGGATGACGGTGTGCAACATGTCGATCGAGGCGGGCGCGCGGGCGGGCATGATCGCCCCGGACGAGACGACCTTCGCGTATCTAGCCGGTCGGCCCCGGGCTCCGGCCGGAGCGGCCTGGACGCGTGCGGTGGAAACGTGGCACGAGCTCCGCACCGACCCGGGCGCCACCTACGACAGCAGCGTCATGCTGGATGCGGTCGCCGTCGCGCCCCAGGTGACGTGGGGAACGAGCCCCGGCATGGTCACCGACATCACCGGCTCGGTGCCCGATCCCGCCGGTTTTCCGTCCGACGACGAGCGGCGCGCCGCCGCCCGCGCGCTCGAGTACATGGGGCTCGCGCCGGGCACCGCTCTCGCGGGTCTGCCGATCGACCGGGTGTTCCTGGGCTCCTGCACCAACGCGCGGATCGAGGACCTCCGCGCCGCCGCCCGCGTAGTGCGGGGCCGGCGCGTGGCCTCCGGCGTGCGCGCGCTGGTGGTCCCGGGATCGCAGCAGGTGCGGGCCCAGGCCGAGCGCGAGGGGCTGGACCGCGTGTTCCGTGAGGCGGGGTTCGAATGGCGCAACGCCGGGTGCTCGATGTGCCTGGGGATGAACGCTGATATCCTCCAGTCCGGCGAGCGCTGCGCCTCCACGTCCAACCGCAACTTCGAAGGGCGCCAGGGGCGCGGCGGTCGCACCCATCTGATGAGCCCGCCGATGGCCGCGGCCGCCGCGGTCGCCGGCCGGCTCGTCGACGTGCGGGAATGGGCGTGGGAGAGGGAGGAGGAGCTCGCCGCGCCGTGATCGAGCCCTTTGTGCGTCACACCGGCAGTGTGGCCTCGCTGCCGCGCGCCGACGTCGACACCGATCAGATCATTCCCAAGCAGTTCCTGAAGCGGGTGGAGCGCACCGGCTTCGGCCCGGCCCTCTTCTACGACTGGCGCTTTCGGCCCGACGGCAGCCCGAATCCGGAGTTCGAGCTCAACCAGCCCGAGTCACAGGGCGCGACGATCCTCCTCACCGGCGCGAACTTCGGATGCGGCTCGTCGCGGGAGCATGCGGTGTGGGCGTTGCGCGAGTACGGCTTCCGCGCGATCCTCGCCCCATCGTTCGCAGATATCTTCTACGCGAACTGCTGTCAGAACGGCGTGCTGGCCGTGCGCCTGAGGCCTGAGGAGATCAGCGAGCTGCTGCGCCGCCACGCAGCGGCTGGGGGGGACTACCGCCTGTCGATCGATCTCGAGACGCAGCGGGTGGCCGATGGCCGCGGCTTCGCGGCCGCGTTCCCGATCGAGACCTACCGCAAGGAGATGCTACTCCGCGGACTCGACGAGATCGGACGCACGCTGCTGGTGGAAGGCGCAATCGCGGCTTTCGAACGCGGAACGCGGAACGTGGAACGCGGAACTGATGGGTGGACGTCTGTTCCGCGTTCCGACTTCCGCGTTCCGCCTTTCGGGGAGGGATCGTGAGGGGCTATACGATCGCGGTACTGCCGGGCGACGGCATCGGCCCGGAGGTGACCGCGGAGGCCGAGCGCGTGCTGCGCGCGGCAGGGACTCGTTTCGGGATACAGCTCACGACGCCGCATTTTCCGGTCGGCGCCGCCGGCGTAGCGGCGGCGGGCGATCCGCTGCCGGACGAGACGCGCGCGGCCGTCCACCGTGCCGACGCGGTGCTGCTCGGCGCGGTGGGCGATCCCGCGCTCGATCGCGCGCCCCGCCACCTGAAACCGGAGACCGGCCTGCTGGCGCTGCGGGCTCTGCTCGGCGTGTACGCCAACCTGCGCCCGGTCGCCGTCTTCCCCCCCTTGACCGACCGCTCGCCCCTCAAGGCGGAACGGTTGCACGGCGTCGACGTGCTGATCGTACGGGAGCTAACCGGCGGGTTGTATTACGGTGAGCCGCGCGGGAGAGACGGGTCCCGCGCCGTCAACACTTTGGTCTACACGACCGCGGAGATAGCGCGCGTGGCGCGCGTCGCCTTCGAGGCCGCGCAGGGCCGCCGCCGGCTCGTCACGTCGGTGGACAAGGCGAATGTGCTCGAGGTCTCCCAGCTGTGGCGTGACACGGTCACGACCATCGGCCACGAGTACCCGGACGTTCGGCTGGAGCACCTGTACGTCGATCACGCCGCCATGCGCCTCGTCACCGATCCAAGCGCGTTCGACGTGATCCTCACCGAGAACATGTTCGGCGACATTTTGAGCGACGAAGCGGCGGTGCTCACCGGGGCGCTGGGCCTGCTCCCCTCGGCGTCGCTCGGGGCGGGAGCGGGGTTGTTCGAGCCGGTGCACGGGTCGGCGCCCGACATCGCGGGGCAGGGGATTGCGAACCCGATCGGCGCCATCGCCTGCGCGGCGCTGCTGCTGCGCCATGGGCTCGGGCTCCCGGCGGCGGCGAATGCAGTGGAGCAGGCGATCGGCACGGCGCTCGCTGCGGGGGCGAGAACGCGGGATATCGCGGAGCCCGGTGAGCCCAGCCTCGGCACGCGGGAGATGGGGGAGCGGATCGCCAACCTAATGCGGAATGCGGAGTGCGGAGTGCGGAGTGAAGGCACGCCCGCAAACTCCGCACTCCCCACTCCGCACTCCGCACTCGAATGACCCTCCGCAGCCGCACGATCACCCAAGGCGCTCGGCGCTCCCCCAACCGCGCCATGCTCCGCGCGGTGGGCTTCGGCGACGAAGACTTCGCCAAGCCGATCGTGGGCGTCGCCAACGCGTACAGCACCCTCACCCCGTGCAACCTCGGGCTCGACCTGTTGGCGCGACGCGCCGAATCCACTTTGCGGACCCTCGGCGTGATGCCGCAGCTATTCGGCACGATCACCGTGAGCGACGGGATCTCCATGGGGACCGAGGGGATGAAGTACTCGCTCGTCTCCCGCGAGGTGATCGCCGACTCGATCGAGACCGTGTGCAGCGCCCAGTGCATGGATGGTGTGCTCGCGGTCGGCGGGTGCGACAAGAACATGCCGGGGGCGCTGATCGCCATTGCGCGCATGAACATCCCGGCGGTGTTCGTGTACGGCGGGACGATCAAGCCGGGCCGCTACGCCGGTCGCGATCTGACGGTCGTGAGCGCGTTCGAAGCGGTCGGCGAATTCAGCGCCGGCAAGATCGACGCCGCCGAGCTGCTCGAGGTCGAGCGACGCGCCTGCCCGGGGGCGGGCTCCTGTGGTGGGATGTTCACAGCGAACACGATGTCCTCGGTGATCGAGGCGATGGGGATGAGCCTGCCCTATTCGTCGACGATGGCTGCCGAGGACACGGAGAAGGCCGACAACGCGTCGCAGTCGGCTGCGGCACTGGTCGAGGCGATCGGCCGGGACTTGCGGCCGCGTCAGATCCTGACGCGCCAGGCGTTCGAGAATGCGATCGCCGTGACAATGGCGATCGGTGGCTCGACCAACGCCGTGCTGCATCTCCTCGCCATCGCCCGCGCGGCCGGCGTGCCGCTCGCGCTCGACGACTTCGAGACCATCCGCTCGCGGGTCCCGGTGCTGTGCGACCTGAAGCCCTCGGGCCGGTTCGTCACCACGGATCTGCACTGCGCCGGCGGGATCCCGCAGGTCATGAAAATCTTGCTCTCCCGGGGTGTGCTGCACGGCGACGCGCTCTCGATCACCGGCCGGACGATCGCCGAGGTGCTGCAAGGCGTTCCGGACTCGCCGCGGCGGGATCAAGAGGTGATTCGACCCTGGGAGCGGCCGCTCTACCCCCAAGGCCACCTCACGATCCTGCGCGGCAACCTCGCCCCGGACGGGGGCGTCGCCAAGGTCACCGGGGTGAAGGCGCTCAAGATGACCGGCCCGGCTCGGATATTCGACTCCGAGGAGGCGTGCCTCGACGCGATTCTCAAGGGAGGCGTGCAGCGCGGCGACGTGATCGTGATTCGCTACGAGGGGCCGAAGGGCGGCCCGGGGATGCGCGAGATGCTCTCGCCCACGTCCGCGATCATCGGTGCGGGGCTGGGCGACGCCGTGGGGCTCATCACCGATGGACGGTTCTCCGGTGGGACCTACGGCCTGGTGGTCGGCCACGTCGCGCCGGAGGCAGCCGTCGGCGGCCCCATCGCGCTGATTCAGGAGGGAGATCGGATAACGATCGACGCGGAGCGGCGCCGGCTCGAGCTCGACGTGCCGGACGCGGAGCTGGCCCGGCGCCGGGCGAGCTGGAGGCCGCGCGAGCCGATGTACACGTCAGGGGTGTTGGCGAAGTATGCGAAGCTGGTGTCGAGCTCGAGCCTCGGAGCGGTGACGGACGGGTGAGCTTGACCAATTTGGTCAAATGCATTACCCTTCGAGTTCAGGACGCCAGGGGTGGTCCGATGCGTCGTCGCAAGAAAACCGATCGCGTGCGAGAGCCCGTGAGCCTGTACGAGGCAAAGACCCATCTTTCCGAGCTGGTCGAGCAGGCCGCCCAGGGGCGTGAAATCATCATCGCCAAGTCCGGGAAGCCCAAGGCCCGCCTGGTCCCGCTCGCGCCCAAAGACACCCGTCACCTGCGCAAGTACGGACTGGGGAAGGGGAGGGGCTGGATCGCCGACGACTTCGACGCGCCGCTGCCGCCCGAAGTCTTGCGGTTGTTTACCGGCGAATCCGAGTGAGGCTGCTGCTCGACACCAACGCGCTGGTTCGGTGGCACCTGAAGAAGCTTCGGCCCGCAGCCGTTCGCACGGTGCAGCGGGCCGAACTTGTTGTAGTGAGCGCCGTCAGCGCATGGGAGATCGCCATCAAGGGAGCCGTAGGCAAGCTGGACTTGAAGGACACGGTCGAAGACATCGTCGCGCGCAATCGCTTTCTCCCGCTTCCGGCGACCATACGTCACGGGGACCTGCTGCGGGAGCTGCCGCGTCACCACAGCGACCCGTTCGATCGCCTTCTCATCGTGCAGGCGCTGGACGAGGGACTCACGATCGTCACCTCGGATCGTTCGTTCGAGCCGTACCGGGTGCCGGTGGTGTGGACGTGAGGAGGGGGCCGTGCGCCGTTACTCGTAGCGCAGCGCCCGCACCGGATCCACGAGCGAGGCCCGTCGGGCCGGAACGTATACCGCGCCGAGCGCCACCAGCATGAGCAGCACGACGGCGAGAGCGAACACCACGGGATCGTGTCCCTCGAGCCCGTAGAGGAGCGAACGGGCGGCGCGCCCCACACCGAGCGCCCCCGCCAAGCCGATCCCACTGCCCACCAGCATCGTGGCGGACACCTGACGCAGGACCATCGCGCGCACCCGCCCGCTGTCGGCACCCAAGGCCATGCGCACGCCGATCTCGCGCGTACGCTGGGCCACGCTGTAGGCCAGGACCCCGTACAGGCCCACGGCGGCGAGCAGGGTGGCGAGCACGGCGAACGACGCCGACAGGATGCTGATCAGCCGGTCTACAGAGACGTTTTCTCGAATCTGCTCCGGCATGGTCTTGAGGCCGTTCATCGGAAGGCCTGGGTCGATCTGCTTGAGGACGGCCGGGAGCGCGCGGAGCAGCGCCTCGGATCGCGCCGATCGCACGTAAAAGTTCATCGTTCCGACGTGCGTAGCCTGCCGCCACGGAGTGTAGACGAGCGGCGGCACCGCCTCCTTGACATCGCTGTACTTGACGTCGGGGATGACGCCGACGATCTGGGTATTCAGCGGGCCGGGCCCGATGGACATGAACTTCCCCACGGCGCCCTGACCCAGGTTGAACTTCTTCACGAAAGCCTGATTCACCACGGCCACCCGGGGCGCCCCCCGATGGTCCGCCTTGGTGAACTCGCGGCCGGCTCGCACTTGGACGCCCAGGGTGGCGAAGTGGCCCGCGCCGACTTCGCTGAACCGCGCGCTCTTGTCCACGTCGGGCCCGGACGGGAACCCTTGCACGTAGACGTCCGAGCCCCAGGTGTACCCGGCCAAGAGCGGGATCACCGAGCTGGTCACACCGTTCACGCCGGGGATCGCGGCTAGCGCGTCTTCCACGCGGTCGTAGAGCAGCAGCGCGCGCGTGCTATCGTACCCGCTCCGTTCCGGCGCGATGCTGAACGTGACCACCTGGTCGACCCGCATCCCCAGATCCACCCGAGTCACGTTGACCAGGCTCTTCACGAACAGCCCGGCGGCGATGAGCAGCGTGGTGGCCAGGGCGATCTGGACGGTGACCAGGGACGCCCGGAACCGGGCCGCGCCCCGTGCCCCGGAGATCTGGCCGGCGTTGGCGCGAATCGCCGCGACCACCTCGGCGCGCGTGCTGTGCAAGGCCGGGAACATGCCGAACGCGATCCCCGTGGCGAGCGCGAGCGCGCCGGCGAAAACCAGCACCACGGGCTGGAGAGCAAACCGCAGCGCTTGGTCGACATCGGGCGGGAGGAGAGCGGCGATGCCGGTCAGAGTCCAGTTGGCCACGATCAAGCCGGCAAGGGCGCCCAGGGAGGCGAGGAGCACGGATTCGGTGAGCAGCTGGGTGATCAGCTGGCTGCGGCGGGCGCCCAGGGCCAAACGGACGCCCATCTCCATGGCGCGTCCGGCGCCCCGCGCGAGCAGGAGATTCGCGATATTGGCGCACGCGATGAGGAGTACGATCGCGGTGACGCTGAACAGCATGACCAAGGGCGTCTTTGCGTCCCGGAGCATCGAGCTCTGCCCCTGCTGTCCTGGAGTGAGGACGGCCCGCTTTACGCGGAACTCGGCCATCATCTGGTCGCTGATGCCCTTTTGGAGCGGCGCCTCGACGTCGGTGATGATGGGATGGTACAGCGCGTTAAGCCCGGCGCTGGCCTGCGCCAGAGACACGCCCGGCTTTAGGCGCCCGAACAGATAAGCCCAGTAGTTTTGGCGGTTCTCGAAGCCTCGGAATCCGGGCTCGAGCACACCCCTCATGCTGATCGGCACGAACACCAGGGGCCGGACGCCGAGCGTGGTCCCCTGAAAATCCCGCGGGGCCACGCCGACGATCGTCATGACCCGTCCATTGACGATGAGGGGGCGACCCAGGACGCCGGGATCACTCCCGAAGTGCGACTGCCAGTAGCCGTACCCGAGCACCGTGACGAAGCTGGTACCGATGCTCTGATCGTCCGCGGCCGCGAGGAGGCGTCCGAGGGCCGCACGCACGCCGAGGGTCGGGAAGTAGGACCCTGAGACGTACATCCCCTCTCCCGTCGTCGGCTCGTCGCGATACGACAGACTGACGCCGAACGCCAAATGCGCGGCGAGTCCGCTGAATTCCGTCTGCGTTCGCTCGAGGTCCCGGAACATCGGATAGCTGAACACCACGTCGCAGTCTCCCGCCTGCCCGCACGACTGGGAACCGGGCTTGGGGCCGGGAGCTGCGAGGTTGACGAGCCGGTCCGGGTCGGGCACCGGAAGGGGGCGAAGCAAGATCTGGTCGAACAGCGAGAAGATGGCGGCATTGGCGCCGATACCCAGGGCGAGCGAAAGGACGGCGACGCCGGTGACGAACGGGGTCTTGAAAAGGGTGCGGAGGGCCAGCGTGACGTGTCGCATCAGGGTCCGGGCCGGAAGGTGCCAGGCGAGAGCGGGCAAGCGCCGTGCCCATGATGCGCGGCTGAAGCCGCGGCTCGGCCCCTTCCGCATGAAGCGGAACAGGCGCGCCCGTTTACGGGCAGATGCCGAGTCGCGAGTTCACTCGCGCACATCGGGCCTGGGGGCCCCCACGTGTCCGCTTGTGGGATTGGCCATCCCACAACCGCACGCCTCGCGCACCGTGTGAGGCGCGAGCTCCGCCCCCAAGCCGTTTGTCAGTATCAGGTTAGCTCCACCCATCCGGTGGTACGGTCTCTGCTAGAGTCTACGGCTCGTGGACATTCCGCGCCCGCAAACGTCGAAGCGTCGTCGCCAGTACCTGCAAGGGGGCATCGCCGCCGGGGCGGTCGTGCTGCTCACCGTCTTCCTGACGAGCTTGAAGCCCGCCGCGCCCACCGTGGACCGGGCGACCCTGTGGGTGGATTCGGTGCGCCGCGGCGAGATGGTGCGCGAGGTCCGGGGGCCCGGCACGCTGGTGCCGGAGCACATCCGGTTCATCACGTCGCTCGCTGCCGGCCGCGTCGATCGCGTGCTCGCACAACCGGGGCAGCATGTGAAGCCGGAGACCGTGTTGCTCGACCTGTCCAACCCCGATGTGCAGATCCAGGCGCTCCAGGCCGAGCAGCAGTTGGCGGCAGCCCGCGCCGAGCTGGTGAGCCAGCGAACCAATCTCGAGAATCAACGCTTGACGCAGACCGGCGTCGTCGCGACCACACGCACCGAGTACTTGAACGCGAAGCGCGAGGCGGAGGTCGCGGAGTCGCTGGGCGCGCACGGCGGCATGTCGCGCAATGAGGCGGCCCTGGCGCGGGACAAAGCGGCGGAGTTCGAGACGCGCTACGGGATCGAGCAGCAACGCCTGGCGCTGATGGCCGAGACGATCGATTCGCAGCTCGCGGTCCAGCGGTCGCAGGTGGACCGGCTGCGCGCCGTCGCGGAGTTCCAGCAGAATGTCCTGCGGTCGCTGCAAGTGCGGGCCGGCGACTCGGGCGTGGTCTCCGACTTGACGCTGCAGCTCGGCCAATACGTGCTGGGCGGGACGATGCTCGCCAAGGTGGTCCAGCCCGGGAAGCTCAAGGCGGTGCTCCAGATCCCGGAGACGCAAGCGAAGGACGTGACGATCGGCCAGAAGGCGGCGATCGACACGCGCAACGGGATCATTCCCGGTCACGTGATGCGGCTCGATCCCAACGCGATCAACGGCACCGTGGCGGTGGACGTGGCGCTCGAGGGCACGGCGCCGGGGGCGCGACCCGACTTGAGCGTGGACGGGACGATCGAGATCGAGCGGCTCGAGCACGTGCTCTACACCGGGCGGCCCGCCTACGGCCAGCCGAACAGCACGATCGGGATGTTCAAGATCACCGAAGACGGGCACTACGCGACCCGCGTCCAGGTCCAGGTAGGGCGCAGCTCGGTCAACACGATCGAGGTGATGCGTGGCCTGAACGTGCGCGACTCGGTGATCCTGTCGGACATGTCGCAGTGGGACAACGTGGACAGAGTGAGGATCAAGAGATAGGAGAGGCGATGTCCAGCAACGGTTCGCCGCTGATTCAGCTCCAAGGCGTGAAGAAAGTCTTCTACACCGACGAGGTAGAGACCCATGCGCTCGCGGACGTCCATCTCGAGATCAAGCAGGGCGACTACGTCTCGATCGCGGGGCCGTCGGGGTGCGGGAAGACGACGCTGCTGTCCCTGCTCGGCCTGCTGGACACGCCGACCGAGGGGACCTACCTGCTCGAAGACCGACCCGTCGCGAATCTCTCGGCCGCCGAGCGGGCCCGGATCAGGAACCGGCGCATCGGGTTCATCTTCCAGGCGTTCAATCTGATCGGCGACTTGACGGTCTACGAGAACGTCGAGCTGCCGCTCACCTACCGCGGCATGGCGGGCGCCGAGCGTAAGCAGCGATCGCAGGCGGCGCTCGAGCGGGTCGGCATGTCACACCGGGCGAAGCATTACCCGGCGCAGCTCTCAGGGGGTCAACAGCAGCGGGTCGCGGTCGCCCGTGCGGTGGTGGGTGATCCCGCGATCCTGCTCGCCGACGAGCCGACGGGGAACTTGGACTCGACCAACGGCGAGGCCGTGATGGAGTTGCTGCGCGAGCTGCACCGTGGCGGGGCGACGGTGTGCATGGTCACCCACGATCCGCGCTACGCGCAGCACGCGGATCGCACGGTGCAGTTGTTTGACGGGCGGGTAGTGGAAGAGCAGGGGTCGGGGGTCGGGGGTCAGGGGTCAGGGAAGGACCATGCCGACGCGCGCCCTCTGACCCCCGGCCCCTGATCCCCGACCCCTCTCATGCTTCAAGACCTCCGCTACGCACTGCGCACGCTGACACGCAGCCCGGGGTTTAGCGCCGCCGTCGTCGCTTGCTTTGCGCTCGGGATCGGCGCGAACACAACGATCTTCGGCGTGGTGGACACCCTCTTCTTCCGACCGCCGGCACAGGTGCAGGACCCGAATCGCATCGTGCGCGTGTACGTTACGAGAACCTCTGCTCCGTTCGGCAGGTACACCTCCAGCACCACCTCGTTCGCCAAATACGTCGATCTCCGCGACGGCGTGCGATCATTCTCCGACCTCGCCGCCTACTACTCGACCTCACTCAGCCTTGGGCAAGGAGCCAGCGCGCGCTCGATCCGGGGCGGCGTGGTCACGCACACGTTCTTCCCGCTGCTCGGCGTCCGACCGGCGCTCGGCCGGTTCTTCTCAGCCGACGAGGACCGCGTGGGAGATGGCGCTCACGTCGCGGTGCTCGACTACGACTTCTGGCGGAGCGCGTACAGCGGCGACTCGAGCGTCCTCGGCCGAACGCTCACCTTCAGCAGCGGCGTCTACACGATCATCGGGGTGGCGCCCGGCGGATTCACCGGGGTCGAGCTGAACCGCGTGGATGTGTGGCTGCCGATCACCACCGCTGACCCAGAGCTATCTGGGCGGGATCATCTCTTGAGTCGAGGCTCCTATTGGCTGCGGATCGTGGGACGGCTCCGCCCCAGCGCGACCGTGACCGGGGCCGCGGCGGAGGCGACGAGCGTGTACCGCCACGCCAACGCGGATGAGTCCGGCGGTCCAACCGCGACCGTGACACTGGGTCCAATCCAGTGGGCGCGCGGGCCCGAGATTCCACAGGACGCGAAGGTGTCGGTGTGGCTCACCGCGGTGTCGGCGATCGTGTTGCTCATCGCCTGCGCCAATGTCGCCAACCTGCTGCTCGCGCGCGCTGTGCAGCGCAAGCGCGAGATCGCGGTACGGATGGCGATGGGCGCGGCGCGCTGGCAGCTCGTGCGCCAGCTGCTGGTGGAGAGCGTCGCCTACGCCGTCCTCGGAGCCCTGGGAGCGGTGGTGTTGAGCCTGTGGCTCGCTCCCATGATCCATCGGCTCCTGCTCTCGGACGTCGCCTTCGCCGACACGTTCAATGCGCGAGTGCTCGCGTTCACGGCCGCCGCGACGATGGTCGTGGGCATCGTTAGCGGCCTGGTGCCGGCCCTCCAGGCGACCCGTCGCGATCTGTCGAACGACCTCAAAGCGGGCGAGCGGGAAGGGCCACTGCCGCGCTCGCCCGTCCGCGCGTCCCTACTCGTCGGACAGACCGCGCTGACGCTCGTGCTCGTCGTGGGCGCCGGGCTGTTTGCCGTCAGCCTCCGCAAGGTGCTGGGCCTCGACTTGGGGCTCGAAGCCGAGAAGGTCCTCCTGGCGTCCGCGAACCTGGCGGGGATGGAGTTCAAGAAGGCGGATATCGACGGGCTGTACGACCGCATGCGCGCGCGCATCCAGGGTCTCCCCGGGGTGGAGAGTGCGAGCTTGAGTATCGGCCATCCGTTCGGTGCGTTCTTCGGCTACAGCTTCTCCGTGCCGGGCCATGACTCCATCCCGAGGATCGCCGATGGCGGACCCTACATCTACCTCGTCACGCCGGACTACTTCCGCACACTCGGCATGACAATCCGCGGTGGGCGCGGGTTTACACCCGCGGACCGCGAGGGTGCTCCGCGGGTCGCGGTCGTGAGTGAAATGATGGCGCGCCTCGTGTGGCCGGGTGAGGACGCCCTCGGCAAATGCCTGAAGGTGGGGAACGACAGCGCGTGCACGGAAGTGGTGGGCATCGCGGCGAACACGCGCCGCTGGCGACTTCTGCCAGATACGACGATGCAGTTCTACGTGCCACTCGAGCAGCACCGCGACTTCTTCTCGCCGGTTACGGCGCTCCTGATCCGCACGGCCGGACCCGCCGAGGCGATGATCCCCGTCGTGCGGCGCGAGCTGCAGGCGACGGCCGCGAACTTGCCGTACATCCACGTGCAACCATTGACGAGCACGTTCGACTGGCAAGTCCGCCCATTCCGTCTCGGGGCCACGATGTTCGGACTGTTCGCCGCGCTGGCGGTTCTGCTCGCCGCGCTCGGGCTGTATGGCGTGCTCGCGTACACGGTCACGCGGCGCACCCACGAGATCGGCGTGCGCGTTAGCCTCGGCGCGGAGACGGAAGACGTGCTGCGCCTCGTGGTGGCCCAAGGCGTGCGAATCGCCGCAATTGGCGTCCTGATCGGAGGCGTGGGAGCAGTGCTGGGTGGTCGAGCGCTCAGTTCGCTGCTGTATGGCGTGTCACCGTCCAACATGGTGGTGCTGGGAGGCTCGGCCGTGATCATGCTCGCGGTGTCGGGCCTTGCGAGCTACCTCCCGGCGCGCCGAGCGACGCGGGTGGATCCGATGGTGGCGCTCCGATATGAATGACCTCCGCTACGCGCTCCGCACGCTCGCCAGGAGCCCGGGATTCACGGCCGTCGCGGTGCTGACGCTCGCGCTCGGCATCGGCGCCACCACGAGCGTCTACAGCGTGGTGCAGGCGGTACTGCTGCGGTCCCTTCCCTTTCCGAGGGCGGACCGCCTGGTGGACATCAAGCTCACGCGACAGGAGTACCGAGGCCAGGGCTCGACGGGAGGCACCTCGCCGTTCGACGCCTATCGCGTCTGGCGAACCGCGCGATCTTTCGACGCGACGGCCGCCTACATCGGGGACGACGCTGTGCTCACGGGGCTCGGCTCCGCCGAACGGGTGATGGCCTGGGACGTTACCGCGAGCTTTTTCCCACTCCTCGGGGCCCGGCCGCTCTTGGGTCGGGCGTTCATGCCGGAGGACGATCGGCCCGGGAGCTCCCCCGTTGCAGTGCTGGGCCATGACTTCTGGATGTCCCGCTTCGGCGGAGATCCCCAGGTGCTGGGCCGCGGCATCACCTTGGATACGACGAGCTACACGATCGTCGGAGTGATGCCGGCCGGCTTCCATTACCCGCCGGGCGCTTCACTCTGGCGCGATCTCGGCGCCGCCCTCTCCGGCCCGGCTGGGCAGCGTCACGCGCACGACTTCGGCTTCTGGGTGGTCGGGCGGCTCCGTACCGACGCCACCCTCGCGGGCGCGCGAACCGACCTCGACCAAGTGACGCGCCACGCCTGGTCGAGCGAGCCTGGCCTCAGCGGCCTGCTGCCGGTAGCCACGCCACTCGTCGGCTGGCTCACGCGCGACGTGCGCACGCCGCTCTGGATCATGCTCGGTGCAGTAGGCCTCGTACTGCTCGTAGCGTGCGCCAATGTCTCGAACCTCCTGCTCGCCCGCGCCACGGCGCGCGAGCGGGAGATCGCGGTGCGCGTCGCTCTGGGCGCGGGGCGACGGCGCCTGCTGCGGCATGCGCTGGCCGAGTCGGTGGTCGTGGCGCTCGCCGGGGGCGCGCTCGGCGTACTGCTCGCGCTCTGGAGCGTTCCCGCCCTCGTGGCGCTCGCGGGCTCGGACCTGCCTAGAATCACTGAAGTACGGGTGGACCCGCCGGTGCTCGTGGCAGCGCTGGGTTTGAGCCTTTTCGCGGGCGTCCTCGCGGGGCTCCTGCCCGCCCTGCGGGTAGGCCTACGCCCGCCCGCCGATGCGTTGAAGAGCGCGACCATCGGCTCCGGTCAACCCTGGCGGAGCCGCTCCACAGACGCGCTGATGATCGCCCAGGTCGCGCTCACCCTTGTGTTGCTCGCCGGCGCCGGACTGCTGGTCCGCAGCTTTGTGCGGCTGGTGCACATCGATCCGGGATTCGACGCGACGCACGTCGTGACGGCCGAGCTCCGGCTTCCTGGGGCGCGCTACGCCGCCGCCGGGGCGCGGCACGCGTGGGTGACCCAGGCGCTTGAGCGGGTCCGCGCCCTGCCTGGCGTGACGCTCGTCGCGGCGGCGACGGGAACCCCCCTTAGGGGCGGGGAGGTTAGCTCAGTCTCGGTGGCCGGCGCCCCGGGGCGGAGCGACCAGCGTTGGGCGTGGGTCACCGCCGCCGATCCCGAATACTTCCACGTGCTGCGGATCCCGCTGCTCCGCGGAGGCCGGCTGGGGGAACGGGATGGGGTCTTGGTGGATGAGGCGGCGGCGCATGCGTACTTCCCGGGCGCTGATCCACTGGGAAGGACGATCAGGTTCGCAGGAAGCGCGCCCCGCACCATCGTCGGGATCGTGGGAGATACCCGGCAGGAGTCATTGCACGACGCGCCGCCGCCCCACATCTACCAACTGCTGGGCGACAGCCCGCCCCCCTACCTGAAGGTCATCGTCCGAACGGCCGGCGATCCCGATCGTCTCGTCGCTGACGTGCGCCGCGCGGTGCAATCGGTGGACGTGGACGTACCGCTCGACGCGGTCGTCCCGCTCACCACGCTCATGGCGGACTCGCTCACGCGCGACCGGCTGTACGCGTGGCTGGTCGCTGTGTTCGCCGTGGCGGCGCTCGCGCTCGCGGCCACCGGCATGTACGGGCTGGCATCGCACGCGGTCACGCGTCGCACGCGCGAGATTGGCCTCCGTATGGCGCTTGGCGCGAGCCGGCGGGCGGTGCTCGGACTGGTGGTGGCACGGGGCGTCCTGCTCACGGCCTCCGGGGTCGTGTTCGGGTTCGCTGGAGCGCTCGGGTCCACGCGGGTGCTGCGGTCGTATCTCTTTCAGGTAGCGCCGGGGGATCCCGGCGTGCTGCTCGTGGCGGCCACCGTGCTAATGGGTGTGACGCTCGCGGCCACGTGGCTTCCCGCCCGGCGGGCGGCGCAGGTCGATCCGATGGTGGCCCTGCGGTACGAATGATGGACACCCTCCTCCACGACCTCCGCTACGCGCTGCGCCAACTCGCGCGACGCCCGGGCTTTACCGCGGTGGCGGTGCTGACCCTCGCGCTCGGCGCCGGAGCGAACAGCCTGTTGTTCAGCGTCATCCACGCCGTGCTGCTCCGGCCGCTGCCGTATCCCGATCCCGACCGCATCATGTCCGTCAGTCTTGTGCCGGGGGACAAGATGTCCGAACGGATGTTAGGCGCCCAGGTGCCGCACTGGGCGTACTTGGAGTGGCAGGACGAAGGCAGATCATTCAGCGAGCTGGCAGCCTACACGCAGCCCGGACCCGTCTTCGCAAAAGGCCTGGCGGAACCGCTCACCGGTGCGTTGGTAACGTCCCGGTTCGTCCCGCTGCTCGGCGTCCAGCCCGCGCTCGGCCGGACGTTCACTGCGGAGGAGCAACGCGGGAGCGGTCCCGCTGTCATGGTGGTGAGCCACAGCCTGTGGCAAACCCGCTTCGGCGGTGACTCCGGGATCGCCGGACGGACCATGGTCCTGGATGGCACACCGGTCACGGTCGTCGGCGTTCTCCCACCGAGCTTCGATTTCCCCAGCGGCACGAGCTTCTGGCGACCAATGTTCTGGCTTCCGACGAGCGGCGGCAAGACCTGGACCACCTTGTTCATTCGCGTCGTGGGCCGGCTCGCACCGGGAGTGACCGCCTCGCAGGCGCGAACGGAACTCAAAGGGCTATTGCCCCGGATGCGGTTTCAGGATCCGGGCCTGCGCGACGCTGCAGTCGATGTCGTGACGCTGCACGAGCGGTTGTACGGTAGCGCACGGCCGTTGCTCCTCGTCCTGCTCGGCGCCGTGGGGTTTGTGTTGCTGATCGCCTGTGCCAACGTGGCGAGCCTGCTCGTCGCGCAGGCCGCCCAGCGCGAACGGGAGTTCGCGATCCGCG